>Ga0206129_10000044_pt1 | contig 200617 bp, 172 predicted proteins | sample Helgoland_Spring_8_FD_148616 | JGI IMG/M metagenome (GOLD analysis project Ga0206129, IMG submission 148616) | Pelagic subsurface seawater microbial communities from Kabeltonne, Helgoland, North Sea - Helgoland_Spring_Bloom_20160502_2 | ecosystem: Environmental > Aquatic > Marine > Epipelagic...
TTCACGCCCAACCCAATGCTCAGTTTACAATAGAAGACAGTCTAGAGTGCTTCCGGGACCACAAGATTGTTGCTATAAATAAAAGTACACTTGCTCAAGGAACTGTTCAATCCAGAACCTGGACGACCGAAAGTACAGATTATCTGAACATCGATACACTTAACAATGTCTATTCCAGTGCAAATGACTATACCATTCAACTCACAATAGAATCGGATCAAGGATGTTTTGATAGCTTGATCAAAGATGTAACCATTTACCCAATGCCTGTAGCTCAATTTACGCCTGATACGACACACCTCTGTGAACGCGGAAATGTGTTTACCATAGACTACCAAGGATCTATATCCGCTGGAAGCATCTCTAAGCTATGGAGCTTCGGGGACGGGGTCTCTAGTACGACTGCAGATGATACCACTAAAAGCTATGCTACCTTTGGGTCATACCCTGTTCGTTTGGAGTTGGTGTCTGGTTTTGATTGTAGAGATACTACAGAACAAACACTTACCGTTCACGCCCAACCCAATGCTCAGTTTACAATAGAAGACAGTCTAGAGTGCTTCCGGGACCACAAGATTGTTGCTATAAATAAAAGTACACTTGCTCAAGGAACTGTTCAATCCAGAACCTGGACGACCGAAAGTACAGATTATCTGAACATCGATACACTTAACAATGTCTATTCCAGTGCAAATGACTATACCATTCAACTCACAATAGAATCGGATCAAGGATGTTTTGATAGCTTGATCAAAGATGTAACCATTTACCCAATGCCTGTAGCTCAATTTACGCCTGATGAGGTGTGCTTAGGTGAGCTAATAACATTTGAAAATTTGTCAAAAATCGAATTTGGAACTTTATCGAGTCGTTGGAGTTTTGGAGATGGAAATACCAGCGGGGAAGAATCGCCTATTCATCAATACAATTCGGCTGATAGTTTTGATGTAACCCTAGTTGTAAGTTCAGAGCAAGATTGCTCAGATACTATAGAATACAAAAATGCTGCGGTTGTTCACCCTGTTCCCTCCGCAGCATTTGTTTACAAAAAAATAAAGTCATGGAAAAAAGAGACACATTACCTATTTAGCGGTAGTTCCATTGGTGCGAATTCCTTAAGATGGGAAATTGATGGGATTTCAGAAAGTAATGAGGATGATTTCCAATTCATTTTCCAAGACTCTGGCACTAGAGAAGTAGCATTTATTGCGACGAATAAATTTAATTGTTCAGATACAGCATCAAAAACAATTTCAGTTTTCCCAGATTTAGTATACTATATTCCCAATGGGTTTACACCCAACGGCGACGGCTTGAATGATGAATTCAATCTTATAGGGCTTGGATACGTAGATATGTATAACCTAAAAATATATAATCGCTGGGGAGAACTCCTCTTCGAAAGTAATAATATCTTGGAAGGTTGGGATGGCAGATTTTTGGGGGAGATCGTACAAAATGGGGCTTATATATACCTTGTAGTTTTTAGAGATATAGGGTCAAAAAAAAGAATAATAGAAGAGGGGGAAGTTACTTTAATTCGATGAGCAAAAAGTCAAAGAATGAGTGAGCTGAAAAATCTATCGTATGATTGAAATTTTGAAGGATTTAATACCTATTGCTTTTTCTACTTTAACTACATACGCCCCGCCTGCCAGTGAAGAAACATCCAGAGCTGTTATTTGATAAGTTCCTAATATTTAATTGGTGTAACTAAGAACAGCATTACTCCTTTAGCACCCTGAAAGTTTATTTTAGGTTGTTCTCAATCTAGAGGAGATAAACACCCTCTGCAAAACTATCCAGTTTTAACAGGTACTTATTGATTTAATATACCTTCTTGTATAGACTCTACATTGGAAAATTATTATTGGACTCTTGCTTTATTTTCAAACTTATTCAAAGATAAAAAACATACTATTCTTTCTCCTTCTTTGGCTCAAAGCCAAGTGAAATACCGTTTATACAATACCTAAGTCCAGTTTTATCGCTAGGGCCATCGTTAAAAACATGACCTAAATGTCCTTTGCATTTTTTACATACTACCTCTGTACGGATCATTCCATGGGACTTGTCCTTAATCTCCTCTACATTATCCTTGTTAATGGATTCATAGAAACTTGGCCAACCACAATGTGCATCAAACTTGGTATTAGAAGAAAACAACTCTGTTCCACAACCTTTACAAACATAAACACCAGTATCGTTGTTCTTGTTAAATTCACTGGTGTGAGGTCTTTCTGTTCCTTTTTGTCTTAAAACAAAATACTCCTCATCTGTTAATTCTGCTCTCCATTCTGCATCTGTTTTTTCAATCATAGTTGTATCTTTTATTGTATTATCTATGGTACTATCTTTCACCTGGGTGGAATCCGTAGTTGCTTGTCCACAAGAGTTTAAAGCTCCCAAGACCAAAACATAAAAAAGTAATTTCTTCATACCATTCATACGTCAAAAGTAACTTTTTAGTTTATGCTTAACCCATAATTCATGACAATGTCCTGAATTATGACGAAAGCATCATATTATGTATTGATACATTAGATGCTTTGTCAGGATTAACCCTGACATTTTATTAAAATCGTCAGTCTTAGGTGAAAAATTCTTTTTAATTTTTCGGGTTAAAATAATCTTTGTGTAAGATTTTTAGCTAATTCGGGATCCATTGTTTTGTCCTGAACTAGTTTTAATATCGAATTCCATTCTAATCTTTCTCCTTCCAAGCATTTGCTCAAGTCCATTGCTTTGCTGTCTCTTTTAATCTCACAAGTATCCATAACACCCTTTAAAACACTTGTATGAATAGAATAAACACTGCCATTCTGTTCAAAATCAGCATCTAATCTGTACTTTGGAGAGTAACCTATATTCCATTCCCAAGTATCAAATTTCTCTTTTACTAATTGTTCAATTTTGCCTAAATCTTCTTTTGTAAATGTATAATGTTCCGCACCTTCCTTCTCAAGAAAATGATTCATTATTCTTTCTGTAAATGGGTAAACCTCCAAATTTTCTTTTAGGTAAGATGCAATGTTTGCTACCTTACTCCTAACAGATGCTACTGCTTTATGCGTATAGTTTTTGTCTTTATTTGTTATAGCAACACCCAATTTATCCAATTCAGAATTGAATAAAATAGTACCATGATGTAAGGTCCTCTTTCCTTGTTGGTGCACATGTTCTGCATTCCCACTGAACTTTTTCCCTTCAACAAGTAAATCGTTTCTATCGGAATACTCTGCAGGAACTTCCACACTATGTAAAAAATCCATTACTGGATTTAAGAAACTTCTAAAATCAACGCTCTTAGCACTTTCTGTAAAATTACGAATAAAAGAAAAATTAATGTTCCCAGCATCATGAAACACAGTTCCACCCCCACTTAATCTTCTTGCAAGTGGAATGTTGTTTTCTTGTAAATAGGCATAGTTGCTTTCGGCCAATGCATTTTGATGTTTTCCTACTACAACACAAGGTGTGTTGATGTAAAAAAATGCAATGTTCTCAGTAAAGTTTTTAAGAAAATACTCTTCAGCTGCCAGGTTAAAAAAGATATTGTTGGAAGGACTTACTAAGCTTATCATTTTTCGCTTATTACTCCACTTCCTATGCATTCATCTCCTTCATACCAAGCCACAAACTGCCCGGGTGAAATGGCTTTTTGAGCCTTATCAAAAACCACAAACAAACCTTCCTCTCTTCTATGTAAGGTGCAATCCTCTAGCGGCTGTCTGTAACGTATTCTTGCCTTGTATTGTTGGCTTGAACCAATTTCTAATTCCAAGTCTTCTCTTATCCAATGAATTTCCTCTTCCTCCACAAACAATCCTTTACTCAACAATCCATAATGGTCGTCTCCTTGACCAGTATAAATAATGTTCTCTTTTACATCCGTGGCAAGTACAAAAAGTGGTTTCACTTTTCCGCCCACATTAAGACCTTTTCTCTGTCCTATGGTGAAGAAATGTGCACCGCTGTGTTGTCCTACAACTTCGCCCTCTTCTCTTGTAAACTTTATTCTTTTACTCTGTTCCTTTATGCCTTCCGGAGCTAATTCTTGCTCCTTCACTGGGACCTCAATAATGTCTCCCTCTTTGGGTTTTAATTGTTGTTGCAAAAAGTCAGGTAATCTAACCTTTCCAATGAAACACAATCCTTGCGAATCCTTTTTATCTGCAGTGATTAAATCTTGTTCTGCCGCAATTTTACGTACCTTAGATTTCTCCAGTTCTCCTATTGGAAATAATGCCTTTGCCAATTGTTTCTGACTCACTTGACATAAGAAATAACTTTGATCTTTATTCTTATCTGCCCCAGCTAATAATTGGTAGGTTTCCTTTCCATTAACCTCTGTAATTCCTTTTCTACAATAATGTCCTGTAGCAACAAAATCTGCTCCAAGTGCTAATGCCCTTTCTAAAAAGACATCGAATTTAATTTCTCTATTGCACAAAACATCTGGATTCGGAGTTCTTCCTGCCTCGTATTCAGCAAACATATAGTCCACTATTTTTTCCTTGTATTCCTTACTTAAATCTATAGCCTGAAATGCAATTCCCAACTTCTCCGAAACCAACATGGCATCCTTACTGTCTTCTTCCCATGGACAATCGTCGGAAATAGTAACTTCTGTGTCGTGCCAGTTTTTCATAAATAAGCCTATCACCTCATATCCTTGCTCTAGCAATAAATATGCAGCTACGGAGGAATCTACTCCTCCACTCATTCCAACTACGACTCTTTTTGTCACGTTGCAAAGGTAGTTACTTTGTACATAAAATTTTTAAAAGCAAAGAACAAACATCTTGTTTTCTTAAAAACAAGATTTACATTCGCAACGGTGCAATTCAAGACAAACAAACTGTCCAAAGAAGAACAACTCTTCTTGTACAAAAGCATAGTAAAACCAAGGCTCATAGAGGAGAAGATGTTAATCCTTTTGAGACAAGGGAAAATTTCCAAATGGTTCTCAGGCATGGGACAAGAGGCAATTTCAGTGGGGCTTACTCTTGCCTTGGATGAAGATGAATACATTATGCCTATGCATAGAAACTTGGGTGTGTTTACATGTAGGAACATACCATTAACAAAGTTGTTTGCACAATGGCAAGGCAAAAAATCAGGTTTTACAAAAGGACGTGATAGATCTTTTCATTTTGGAACAAACGAACACCATATCTTAGGAATGATAAGTCATCTAGGTGCAAACTTAGGAGTAGCAAATGGTGTCGCAGTTGGACACCTTTTGAATAATGAAAACAAAATTGCCGTTGCCTTTTCTGGCGATGGTGGAGCGAGTGAAGGAGATTTTCACGAAGCACTTAATGTAGCAGCAGTATGGGACTTACCTGTACTATTTGTTGTGGAAAATAATGGGTATGGACTTTCTACTCCATCTAAGGATCAATTTGCTTGTAAGCAATTCATAGACAAAGGAATTGGTTATGGGATGGAAGCCGTTCAGATAGATGGTAACAACATCATAGAAGTTTATAAAACAGTAAAGAGACTTGCAAAGAAAATGCGCAAGAACCCCAAGCCAATTTTGTTAGAATGCATGACTTTTAGAATGCGTGGACACGAAGAAGCGTCTGGAACTAAATACGTGCCGCAAGAACTATTTGATCTATGGGCAAAGAAAGACCCAATCTTAAACTTTGAAAATTTTCTTCTTTCCAATAACACCTTAACCGAAACTTTAAAAGAAGAAATTCATTCCGGGATTAAAGAAGAAATTGACAGCGCTTTAAAAACGGTTTTTGCAGAACCCGAGATTATCCCAAATAAGAAAGAAGAAATCAAAGACGTCTTTGCAGAATACGAATACCAAGAAATTACCCCAAGCGAAAAGACCTCCGACAAAAGATTAATAGATGCTATTTCTGATGGGTTGAGACAATCCATGGAGAGACATGAAAACACCGTTTTTATGGGTCAGGATATTGCAGAATATGGTGGTGTTTTTAAAATAAGCGATGGTTTTCTAGAGCAATTTGGGAAAGAAAGAATCAGAAATACACCTATTACAGAATCTTCTATCCTTGCTGCTGGACTAGGACTTTCCCTAAAAGGATTTAAAGCAATTGTAGAAATGCAATTTAGTGATTTTGTTTCTTGTGGTTTTAATCAAATCGTAAACAACCTTGCAAAAACACATTATCGTTGGGGACAAAATGTAGATGTTGTAGTTCGTATGCCTACAGGAGCTGGAGTAGCAGCAGGACCATTCCATTCACAAAGTACAGAGGCTTGGTTTTTTAAAGTACCTGGACTTAAAATAGTATATCCATCCTCTCCTAGAGAGGCGAAAGGATTATTAGCAGAATGCATCAATGACCCGAATCCAGTATTATTCTTTGAGCATAAAAACTTGTATCGTAGCATTGAGGAAGAAGTTCCAGATGATTATTATACTCTTCCTATTGGCAAAGCCAATAAAGTGAAAGACGGTAAGGAAATGTGCATCATTACTTATGGTTGGGGAGTTCTAAAAGCAAAGGAAATAGTGGAAGAATTAAACCTGGATTGTGCAATACTGGATTTGAGATCACTTTTGCCTTGGGACAAAGAGGCAGTTGAAGAAATCGTTAAGCAAACTAACAAAGTATTGGTATTGCATGAAGATACTTTAACGGGTGGAATAGGAGCAGAAATAGCAGCCTATATATCGGAGCATTTCTTCCAAGACTTAGATGCACCTGTAATGAGAATCGGCTCTATGGATACCCCAATACCATTTGCTTCAAACTTAGAGCAACAATTTTTGCCTTGGGATGAGTTGGGACAGAAGTTGGTAGAGTTAAATGAGTATTAAAAAACTGATGGTCCTTTAAATTATAAAACCTCAATTATAGCTAGTATTTTCTTCTTATGTCAAGAATATTAATGTTTTTATACTTCCCTAAATAATAAATATCATTAATCCCTATTTTATAATCCAAATCAAAGACCATGACATTTGAATAAATAGAATCATTATTCACATAGCTAAAGTACACTTCTCTAAATTTTGACCGACCCTTAAATATAGAGTTAGTACTATATTCTTCCACCGCTATCACTGTTCCCAGAATACTAGTGGAATCTAGATCCATTGAATTTTTTCTCTTTATTGGAAATATTACATTCTCTAAAGGATCTTCTTTATTGAATTTTACAAATATTGGTGTACCTATTTCAATTGCAGATTTTAAATCAGAAGATATCTTAGTATTACAAAAGTACTCCCTATTATTAAAACTGAAAGTAACAGTCATAACGGTATTGTATCTTACTACATCCTTAATTTTAGTAACCTCCCCAATCGTTAATTTAGAATTTGGAATGTTATGTATTATATATTTATCAGGTATAAAATAGCTAATAAAGTAATTGAAGCTGCCAATACAAATTTAAATAAAAGTTTAAAATTCATCTTGTAAAACCTACTATTTCATCAACCTTTCCAATATTTTAATAGCAGCATCACTAATTACTGTACCAGGTCCAAAGATTCCTCCTACTCCCAATTCTTCTAGAGCGGCATAATCCTGTTGTGGTATAACACCACCAGCAATTACCATAATGTCTTCCCTACCCAGTTTCTTTAGCTCTTCCATAACTGCTGGTACTAGATATTTGTGCCCTCCTGCAAGTGATGAAACGCCAAGTATGTGCACGTCATTTTCTACTGCTTGCATTGCTGCTTCTGCCGGAGTTTGAAATAATGGTCCTATGTCCACATCAAAACCTATGTCGGCAAAACCAGTAGAAATGATCTTAGCACCTCTATCGTGTCCATCTTGACCCATCTTTGCAATAAGAATACGTGGTCTTCTGCCATCTTGATCGGCAAATTTATCGGCTAGAGCCAATGCCTCTATAAAAGAATCATTTTGTTTCATTTCACTTGAATATACACCAGATATAGAACGAATCGTCGCTTTATATCTTCCGTAAACCTTCTCCAAAGCTAAGGAAATTTCTCCTAAACTGGCTCTTTCTCTTGCAGCATTTACCGCCAATTCTAACAAATTACCAGTTTCATTCTTTCCAGCATTCGTCAAGGCTTCAAGACAGGCATTCACTTTGCTTTCGTCTCTGTTTTCTTTCAAGATATTTAATCTATCTATCTGAGATTTCCTTACAGCAGTATTGTCTATCTCAAGGATATCGAGTTCTTGCTTTTCAGAAACTTTATATTTGTTTACACCTACAATTACATCTTCCCCACTATCTATTTTTGCTTGTTTTCTTGCAGCAGCTTCTTCAATTCTCATTTTAGGAATGCCCGTTTCTATGGCTTTTGCCATTCCACCCAATTCTTCAATTTCTTCTAAATGAGACCAAGCTTTTTCAACCAACTCATTGGTTAAGTACTCAACATAATGCGAACCTCCCCAAGGGTCAATAGCGCCCGTAATTCCACTTTCTTTTTGAAGGTACAATTGGGTATTTCTAGCAATCTTAGCAGAGAAATCTGTTGGTAAAGCAATCGCTTCATCCAATGCATTTGTGTGTAAAGATTGTGTTCCACCAAATACAGCTGCCATAGCCTCAATGCAGGTTCTAGCAACATTATTATAAGGATCTTGCTCGGTTAAACTCCATCCACTGGTTTGACAATGAGTTCTTAGTGACATGGATTTTGGATTGGTTGGGTTAAACTGTTTTATCAATTTTGCCCACAATAACCTACCTGCTCTCATTTTTGCAATTTCCATGTAATGGTTCATTCCAATTGCCCAAAAGAAGGACAAACGAGGAGCAAAATCATCGATAGCCATTCCAGCTTCAATGCCCTTTTTTACGTATTCAATTCCATCAGCAAGAGTATAAGCCAGTTCTATATCTGCAGTTGCACCTGCTTCCTGCATGTGGTAACCACTTATGGAAATCGAATTATATTTAGGCATGTGCTCACTGGTATATTTGAATATATCACCAATGATTCGCATACTAGAATCTGGTGGATAGATGTACGTATTTCTTACCATAAACTCCTTCAAAATATCATTTTGAATTGTTCCTGTTAGTAATTTCTTATCTACTCCTTGCTCTTCGGCAGCTACAATATAAAATGCTAAAATTGGTAAAACAGCACCATTCATAGTCATGGAAACAGACATTTTATCCAATGGTATTTGATCGAAAAGAACTTTCATGTCTAAGATGGAATCTATGGCAACTCCTGCCATTCCCACATCACCAGTAACTCTTGGATGATCACTATCGTACCCTCGATGCGTTGCAAGATCAAAAGCTACAGATAAACCCTTTTGACCAGCCTGTAAATTTCTCCGGTAAAAAGCATTGGACTCCTCTGCAGTTGAAAATCCAGCATATTGCCTTACCGTCCAAGGCCTTACAGTATACATACTACTATAAGGTCCTCTTAAATTAGGTGCTATCCCTGCTCCAAAACCTTCGTGTTCAAATTCTATATCTTTAAACGTATTGGGAATTGTTATTCCCTCGGCGGCAGTTTTATTTGCCGTAACTATTTCTATTTCCTGTAACTCTTCGTGTTTGTTTAAGCCAAATTCATTGGCTGGTAATCCATCAATAATATTTGCCGTTAAGGTCTCGATAAAATAAGAGCCTTTTGCAGGGTCTGAGACAAAATCGTAATTGGATTCCTCACATAAAATCTTTGCTACATTCGCAGTAATTCTATTGGCATGAGCCTTGTCTTTTGCAAAAGGAGTGGTACACAAAACATTTGCACCACCAGAAATAGCAGCCATGTTTTGGGCGGCAGCCTTCAGTAAATTATTGTACGGCTCTTCTTTCGAATACTTTTTTGTAGAGTTTATTGCTATAATTGTAAGGTCCTCAAAGAGAAGGTGTTCCATGCTATAGAAATGATAAAGCACATACCTCAATGCTCTAATCTTCGCAATTTGATCTAAGAAATTTTCTTCTATCTTTACTGTAAAGCTAATGCGGTGTCCTAAGTCACCAATCATATAATCTTGAAGTTTTAAATAGGTCAAGAACGCATCCAATAGAACTAGCATTTCCTGTATTTTCTGGGCGGCATTGCCTTCTCCAATTTCAAAATTAACAACAGAAAAACTGCTTATATTTTTACTACCAAGCAGTAACTCATGGGCTATTTCAAAATCTTCCTTAGTACGCAGGCTAAAACCCAATGCACCATGTAGTTCTTGATCCCCTTTTTGCGCTATTAACTGATGCAATACCTTGGCAGCATTTTCATCTGTTTGTAAGAACAAGTAGTTGGAAGATTTAAGTGTAGCATCTAGGAATTTTTCTAATTTTAGGACATGAGAAACTTTTTCTTTAAGGTCTAAACCAAAAACAGTATCACCAGCTTCTATGCTTTCTTTGGCATATGGAGTGAAAGTATTTTCATCATTGTTTAGGAGACAAGATTGCACCTTTTTCACTCTTGGTGGAATGGGGTAGCTCTTATTCTTGTCCTTGGTACAAATAGGATCTAGGGATTCTTTGTTCCACAATAAGGATGCGTAGTCTTTCCCTCTTAAGTCCTTTATGATTTTATCTTTTTGTTGCTCGAAAGACAAACGATCGAATTCCTTGAATTGTACTTTAGCCATAATTTGCAAGGCAAATGTAGGAATAATTAACTTCTTATATTTTTTCTTAGCCTCGTCATTGGCAAGCCTATGGCTGAAGACTAAAAGCTACATCGGTTTGGCTGATACCTTGTCTGCTCCTTGGAGGATGCCATGTGCAATTTCTTTAATCCTATTTTCAGAGTCCACTGCGAGAAATTCTGAAAAAGAGTGAGTGCCGGAAAAATTGTTTTAAGCATTTTTTTAATTTCAAATAAATAACTGACTAAACAAATAATCAAGTTTTGTCTATTTAAGTCATTTTTAAGTCATTTTTATTGAAGACTACTTCGTTTTGACTAACTTTTTTTAGATTTGATTGGACAAATAAAAACAATTATGCAAAACTTACTTTTAAATGCTACTAAAGTTATGAACCCAACAGACTACGTTGGCTTTACTTTTTTCGTAGGCTCTATGGCCATGATGGCCGCCGCAGCTTTTTTCTTTTTATCGCTTAATCAGTTCGACAAAAAGTGGCGTACTTCAATTTTGGTATCAGGTTTAATAACCTTCATTGCTGCAGTACACTATTTTTACATGCGAGATTATTGGGCAGCAAACACGGAATCTCCAACCTTCTTTAGATATGTAGATTGGATTCTAACAGTTCCATTAATGTGCGTTGAATTTTATTTAATTCTAAAAGTTTCAGGAGCTAAAAAATCTCTGATGTGGAAATTGATATTTTTCTCCGTAATTATGCTTGTAACCGGATACTTTGGAGAAGCTGTTTTCAACACGGGTAGTGGTCCAGCTTTATGGGGTGCAATATCTGGTGCAGCATATTTCTACATTGTATATGAAATCTGGTATGGAACTGCCAAGAAGTTAGCAGTCGAAGCTGGCGGCGATGTATTGCAAGCTCATAAGATATTATGCTGGTTCGTACTAGTGGGGTGGTCTATCTATCCATTAGGTTATATGATGGGTACAGAAGGATGGTATAATACATTTTTACCACAAGGTGGTATTGATGTTGTTTACAACATTGCAGATGCTATTAATAAAATAGGATTTGGTCTAGTGATCTATTCATTAGCGGTAAAAAAACAAGTGGCTTAGTTTAAAGAATTAAACTAATATCCTAAACTTATTTACAAGCAACGATATTAAAGCGCAGTCAATCAAATTGATTGCGCTTTTTATTTGAAAATAATTTATTAATAACGATGGTATGAGGGAAAGTAACAGCAGCAATAAATGAAAAGAAGATAGCATAAAACAACGTATCATCTTTAAACAAAAAATAGACAATTACAATTCCTATAATTGAAATTAACCAATATGGAAAAGCACTCTTACAATATTTGAGTAAATTTTTCTTGTTAAAATCACCATAAATAAAAGAGGTCTGTTCATACAAAGAAGGAATACTATGCCAAAGAATAAAGTAAATCGTGAAACCCCAAATAAGGGTAGAAACTTTAAAAATTATACTGAAAACAAGTAAATAAAATAACTCAATTAAAACAGAAGACTTAAACGTTTTAGATACATTCAGAATGTATAATGCTAAACTCAAGAAAATAATTCCGAATACAATTAACGATTTAATCATTATTGAATTCCCTATGTCATAATTGGTTATTGAGTAAACCACCTCAATAACTTCCGATGTATTAAAAAAAAACAAAAGCTGAAGGACTACCATGCCATAAAGAAAATAATAGATGTTTTTAATGTGCTTTTGGATTTCTAGATTTCTATGTTCCCAATGTTGTTGACCAAAATGAAAAGCACTAAAAACTACAAACAAAATTAGTGCGAGTATGGGTATAAAATAGAATACAACTACAGCAATGAGCACAGTGAGTAAATAAGTAGCCAACACCCTAATGAATGAATAGATTCTATTTTTATTAGATGTACTATTAATAATTAATACATCATTTGACCCATGCAAAATCCCAAATGTAAATATTAAAATAAACCCCAAAAAAACCTCTATTTCATTTGAAAACATTGACGTAAACCAGAGACCTACAAAACTTAAAGGAATTAATATATTATAAATACTTTTCATAAATAATTGCAATATTATTAATAAAATCTAAAATTCTTTTCTTTTTGAATAAATATAGGAACTAAGAATTAAAACAGCATAAATACTTCCTATATAAATAAGTTGCATTGGAGTTTCTTTGAAGATAAAATAAAAAATCAATACTGACCCAAATAGTAAGCCGTCCAAGCTCTTTTTTCGAGTCTGTTTCTTTAATATTATTTTTTATGTTACCCAACTACTGTTTATGGACAAAGCACTTGATCTCTCTTATGTCTTCTATGTAGCTATTTTGCACGTAGCTAATATTCTAAAGGTTGCTATCCAAATGATTTTTAATAACGACAGTAAGGGCATCATCGACCTTCAAGACCGGCAGGAGGCACTTACACAGTAAGTAAGGAGCACAGCGAACCCATAAGGCGAGGAATTGGTGCCCAAATAATCCTTTTAAAGCATTCTCCTTTTATTATTAGGCAATCTCTTCACGATTCCTTAAAATTGCAATCCAATGGTAAAAAAGGATATACTATTAAAAGCTTACGAATTGATGTGCAAAGCACGTGCAATGGCAGATATTTACGACGAAAATAGGCCCATTACACAATACGTTCATTCTACGTCAAAAGGACATGAAGCAATTCAGCTTGCAGTAGGGTTTCAAATGAAAGCCATGGATTATGCTGCTCCTTACTACCGGGATGAATCCATGTTGTTGGCCATGGGGATGGAGCCCTATGAGTTAATGCTTCAATTATTGGCTAAGAAAGACGATCCTTTTTCTGGGGGAAGAACCTATTACTCTCACCCATCATTGAAAAGAGAAGATATGCCAACCATGCCGCACCAAAGTAGTGCAACTGGTATGCAGGCAATCCCGGCGACAGGAGTTGCTCAGGGAATAAAATACAAAGAATCTCAAGGGCTATTAAAAGGAGCCGAGCTACCCATTTCCTTATGTTCCTTTGGAGATGGTTCCATTACAGAAGGGGAAGTTGCTGAGGCTTTCCAAATGGCTGTTTTACATGACCTACCAATTTTGTATTTAGTACAAGACAACGATTGGGGAATCTCTGCAAGTGGAGATGAAATGAGAGCCATGGATGCCTATGAATATGCTGCTGGTTTTAAGGGATTGAAACGAGCTCGTACAGATGGAACAGATTTTGTTCAATCCTACATGGATGTAGAAAAAGCGCTTAAATATGTGCGAACCAAACGAAAACCAATGCTTTTGTGGGCTAATTGTCCTTTATTAGGGCATCATACCTCTGGAGTCAGAAGTGAATGGTATAGAGACGATTTAGAGGAAGATAAGCTGGAGGATCCATTGCCAATTTTAAGAAAGCAATTAATCCAATTGGGTGCAACTAAAAGTGATTTAAAGAAAATAGAAAATAAGGCTGTAGCTAATATCGCGGAAGATTTTGATAGAGCAGTGAACGCAGAAGACCCTGAACTTTCTGAAGTATATGACCACGAATTTGCTCCTACTCCAATATTAATAGAGCAAGGGGAAAGAAGCCCAAAAGGAAAAGAGCCAGTAGTAATGGTAGATGCAGCCTTATTTGCCATGGATGAGATACTTAAAGCACATCCCGAAGCACTTTTATACGGGCAAGATGTAGGTATTAGACTGGGTGGTGTATTTAGAGAAGCTGCCACTTTAGCAACAAAATATGGTGTGGATAGAGTATTCAATACTCCTATTCAAGAAGGCTATATAGTTGGCTCTACGGCAGGAATGAGTGCAGTTGGTTGTAAGCCAATTGTCGAGATTCAATTTGCAGATTACATCTGGCCAGGCATAAATCAATTGGTTACAGAATTATCTAAATCCTGTTATCTGAGTATGGGTAAATTCCCTGTTCAATCCCTTATTAGAATACCAACCGGAGCATACGGTGGAGGCGGACCCTACCACTCTGGAACAGTGGAGAGTAGTATCCTACAAATTAAAGGTATTAAAGTAGTTTACCCTTCTAATGCCGCTGACATGAAAGGACTTATGAAGGCTGCCTTTTATGACCCAAACCCTGTTGTTGTGTTTGAACACAAAGGCTTGTATTGGAGTAAAGTACCGGGTACAGAATTGGCAAAAATGCCTGAACCAAGTGAGGATTATATCATTCCTTTAGGTAAAGCTAATGTAGTACTAGAAGCAGACAAAGAGAATCTGAACAATGGTGATTCCATGTGTGTAATAACTTATGGAATGGGTGTCTATTGGGCATTAGCTGCGGAGAAAAAGCATAAAGGGAAAGTAGAGATTGTAGACTTAAGAACTCTTTATCCTTGTGATGAAGAAACGGTTATGGCAACGGTTAAAAAGCACAACAAATGCCTTGTCCTGACCGAAGAGACACTTAACAATTCATTCGCACAAGCCTTAGCTGGCAGAATAAGTGAAGAGTGTTTTCAAGAATTAGATGCTCCAGTTAGAACCTATGGAACAGCAAATATTCCTGCTATTCCATTGAACAAAGAATTAGAAAAAGAAATTCTTCCAAATGGAGATAAAGTTGCAGCTGTCCTAGGGGAAATTCTATCCTACTAAGATATTTTTGTACCTTGCCGTTTCTATGAAAAAGCTAGGAACACTTCTTTTATTCATTCCACTATTTGCGTTTGCGCAAACCACAACTATTTCAAATCAATACAAACGCGCAGAAGAGTATGCCCTGTCCTTAAATGCTGATTCTGCTTTTAAATTACTCTTCTCTTTGGCTTATAATTACAATTTTAAAGACTATGAGAAACTTAGTACAAATGAACAATTTGAGACATTAACAAGTGACAATAGATGGTTAAAATTACTCACTATTGTCGAAAGGAATGAGCTTAATTATTTAAAGTTGGACCAAAAGCTCATTCTTATCTTAGACACTATCCATAAAGAGGATCAGGAGCCCAGAAATGCTATTCCAGGAATAGAAGAAAGGTATGGTAAGGAATCAAAAGAATTAAAAAACCATTGGAAAACAATAGATCGGAAAGACTCCATAAACTTATATAAAGTTGAAAAAATATTGAAGGAAAGAGGATGGTTGGGACCCGACATTATAGGCGAAAAAGGAAATTCAACATTGTTTTTGATTATACAGCACTCCCCAGTAGAAACCCAAGTAAAATACCTACCTATGATGCAAAAGGCAGCAAAGAAAGGAGATGCAAAATGGACCAGCTTGGCTCTTTTGGAAGACCGGGTACATCTAAAAACTGGTAAAAAACAAATTTATGGTAGTCAAATAGGTAGAGATAAAACCACAGGTGAATACTTCATATATCCAATAAGGTACCCAGATAAAGTAGATGAAAGAAGGAGAAAAATAGGTCTTATTCCCCTGGATGATTATTTAAAGAATTGGAATCTTAAATGGGACAGTTTAAAGCATATAGAAAGGAACAATAAATCTGATAGCCGCAAATTAACAGGTGTATGGAAGTATCTAAATACTACAAATAAAACTGATTCCAAACCAAATACAGGAAAGAAAGAATTGTTTGTTTTCTTCTACTCCGGAAGGTTTCAAAAAATAGTGCATGGTTTAGAATTAGAAGGAACTTGGAAAGTAGATAGGAACAAATTGTTCTTAACAACAAATAATGAAACAGAGGCATATTACCTTTATATCCTTATTAAGAAAAGATTAATTCTTAGCAAAGAAAACTCTCCAAGACCTAATGAAAAGATTCATTACATCAGGCAAAAGTAATTTTACAAAAAATTAAAAAATCAATAGCTTTGCAATAGAGCATTATAAATCAATGAACAAAAAACGGATTATTAAGGACTATTTTGATCTTCCTGAAGATGTCCTTACGGAAATAAAGCTAGAATACCCCTTCGGTTTTAGCGATAATTTAATCACTTATACATCGAAAGATGGCAAGAAAATTTCAGCTTTATTATACGAAACTGATGAATATTATTATCTGGCGAGAATGACCAAACAGGAAGCTATTGATATAATAGATGAGGACGAGGATTACGATGAAGATGGAAACCTATCTGATGAATTTATTGAAGAATACTCTGAGTAGGAAGATATCAATTGGGATATAGTAATTGCTAAATACAATTTCTCCCATTACAATAAATCATTCTTGCATCTTACTTATATGCGCAACTTAAGTGATAAGGCGTTGCCCTGTTTAGACTATTCTCAGGAACATCTAGATGAGATTGACTCTATCCAAAGCAGTAAGTATAGTTATGAGGGTCGAGGAAACTAAAAGAAGGTTAAGTATAAAAACAATGTAGAAAGAAGGAAAACAGAATTTCTAATGGAATTCGAAAAGCGCCATTGGATATCCTGTAATTATGCAGATCTTAATGCTTATTACCTGTTAAAGGAGGATTAACTTAGACCTGTTTTATTTACCTTTGCAAACGCTATGAAACTATTTTACAAGCAATATGGTGAAACTGGTGAGCCCCTTTTTATTCTGCATGGACTTTTTGGAATGTTGGACAATTGGCATAGAGTTGCTGGTGCTCTTTCTGAAGAATACGTTGTCTATACCGTTGATCAAAGAAACCATGGACATTCACCTCATTCCAATGAGATGAATTATGAAATTATGGCTATGGACCTTAAGAACCTCATGGATGATTTGAGAGTTAAGAAAGCTACCATTCTAGGTCATAGTATGGGTGGTAAAACTGTCATGCAATTCTGTGAAATGTTCCCCGAAATGGTCGAAAAACTTATTGTAGTTGACATTGCTCCTAAAGCGTATAAACCAGGACACACCTTGTATTTTGAAGCATTAAAATCTTTAGATTTCGCTTCTTTCGAAAAACGCAGAGATGCAGAGCAAGCTCTTGAAGCATATGAACCAAATGCAGGCATTAGACTATTCCTTCTAAAAAACATGACCAGAAAAAAACGTGGTGGTTTTGAATTAAAAATGAATTTAAAGGCAATAGAAAATGCTTACAAAGAAATAATTGGCAGTGCCAATATTAAAAATGGATTTGAAGGTGAGGTGCTTTTCATCAAGGGAGAAAATTCAAGGTATTTAGAAGACGAAGACCTAGAGGTTATTTTGAACCTTTACCCGAATGCGAAAATTACTTCCGTTCCAAATGCAGGACATTGGGTACATGCAGAAAATTATCAGGGATTTTTGGAAGCCTTGTAGTTAATTATTGTATTTAATGCATTATATTTGAACACATTATGTATATAGATACAATGAGAAATCAATTACTTTTACTTACTGCTCTTTTATTCTCTTCTACACTATTTGCTCAAGGTTTGAATGATAACCTCATAGCGCATTTTCCATTAAATAATTCGGCAGAGGATTTAGTTAGTTCTGCAGATGGTACGATTACAAATGCTACTCCTTCAGAAGACAGGCATAGTATTTTAAATGGGGCCTATTACTTTGATGGAACAAGTAACATTAACATGGGTGATTCTAGCTTATTTGAAATGGGATTAAATGATTATTCCATATCTGTTTGGTTTAAGAGCTACAACAAAAGCTCCTACTACACTTATGTTGTGGGAAAAAGAGGATGGAATGATTTAAATAGCACAAGTAAAGACAAAGTATATGCGCTTGCCCTTGACAGAAACAACAAACTTCTATTTTATTATAAGTTTGATGATTATTCTGGTGGCACATTTCCTACATCCGTAGCACTTGATACCAACTGGCACCATGCTGTTGTCACTGTAGGTCGTTCGGATAGTATAAAACTTTACATAGATAAAGTTATGGTATCTGGAACTAGCATAGCTAGCAAATCTGCTGTCACCATGAACTGCGAAAATGGAGACTTTATGCTTGGGAATTGCTCCCAAAGAAATGAACCATTAAACGGCATGATAGACGATGTAAGAGTTTACAAGGGTAGAGCACTTACCAAACAAGAAATTAAGGATGCTTTTGATGAAAAATATACTGACATAAAAGTTGTCTCATCAAACTTGACTTACAAATTATACCCTAATCCAACTAAGAATATTCTTACTTTGGCCCTTACAGGAAAGAGTAACAATGAGATTTATTCTTATAAAATACATAGTATAAACTCTGCTATTTTGTCTAACGAAACGATTACTTCTAATATGCAAAATATTGATGTTAGTACTTATGCTTCTGGGTTCTATTATATTTCATTTTTTGGTCAATTAGGGAATAAAATTGGTCAACATAAATTTATTAAAGAATAGAATTATTCCACACTTGATTTCTATCATATTTCTTCCTCTTCAACTCTGTTATCTTTGAAGAATGATACAGAAATCTTCCCTATACAATTCAATTGAATATGGACCAAAAGGTCCAAAAATTAATGTCCTCATTGAAACAGAATTCACTAAGGAAATAAGAATTTTATTGGCAACTGGCCAAGAAGTGAAAGAACACAAAACTCCATTTCCAATAGTAATTGAAATTGTTCAAGGTCACATTAGTTTTGGTGTAAATGGAGAATTAATGGCGCTTGAAAAAGGAGCACTTCTTTCTTTACAAGGAAGTATCACCCACAATTTAGTTGCAAAAGAAGATTCTATTCTAAGATTGACCCTTTCCAAACAAGATGAGTTTAAAAGGGTACAAAAGGTAGGAGAACAATCCTGAATTGTATACTCTCAGTGGCTAAGATATCAATCAAAAAAAATTTCACTCTTTTTTCGTACCTTCGCATGACTTAAAAATGGCGTATGAGTACAATGGCAGAAAAGAAAAAGGACATATCATTTGAGGAGTTTAAAGCAGAAGTATTAAGAGACTATAAGATAGCATACGAAAGTCGTCAAGCGAGTCTTATTGGAAGGAAAGAAGTACTAACAGGAAAAGCCAAGTTTGGAATCTTTGGAGACGGTAAAGAGGTAGCACAGATTGCTATGGCAAAAGCCTTTGAAAAAGGGGATTTCCGATCTGGTTATTACCGCGATCAAACATTCATGTTTGCCAAAGGAATGAGCAATGTTTCTGAATTCTTTGCACAGCTATATGCCAATACAAATGTAGAAGATGAACCTTGTTCTGCAGGTAGAAGTATGAATGGCCATTTTGGTACTAGATATCTAGACAAAGAAGGGAATTGGCTAAACCAAAAAGCAATGTATAACTCCTCTGCAGATATTTCGCCTACTGCGGGTCAAATGCCCCGTTTACTTGGATTGGCGCAAGCTTCAAAATACTACCGTACAAATAAAAAAATATTAAAAGACAAGAATTTCTCTATTAATGGGGATGAAGTTGCCTTTGGAACAATAGGAAATGCAAGTACGAGTGAAGGTCCATTTTGGGAGGTAATAAACGCTGCAGGCGTATTGCAAGTGCCTATGGCTATATCAGTTTGGGACGATGGATACGGGATTTCTGTTCCTGCCAAGTACCAAACGACAAAAGAAAATATTTCTACCATACTTGCCGGTTTCCAAACCGATGAAAACGGTCAAGGATACGATATTTACAAAGTAAAAGGCTGGGATTATGCCGCACTTTGTGAGACTTACAAAACAGCCATTTCTAAATCTAGAAAAAACCATTCTCCAGCCTTAATCCATGTGGTAGAAATGACCCAACCACAAGGACATTCTACTTCTGGCTCGCACGAAAGATACAAGAGCAAAGAAAGGTTGAAGTGGGAAGACGATTTTGATTGTATAGCCAAAATGAAGGAATGGATGATTACTAAATCCATTGCAACAATTGAGCAGATTGAGGAAGAGGAAAAAGGTAGTTTGGATTACGTCAAAAAATGTCAAAAAGAAGCTTGGGATGCTTACCTAAATCCAATTAAAGCAGATAGAGATGCGGCAGTTATTGCATTAGAAAGTTCTGGAAATGAGATTGCATTGGCAGCAGCCAAAGAATTAAAATCCAATACTAATCCTCTTCGAAAAGACATAGGAGTTGCGATCAACAAAGCTCTAAGAGCAACATTAAAAGCGGATGCTTCAAGCAGACAAGGATTAATAGAATGTTTAACCAATTTCCAAGAGGAGAACAGCGAAAGGTACAGTTCTTATTTGCATAGTGAATCTTCTAAAAATGCCTTAGATGTAATAAAAGTAGATGCTGTTTTCAACGACTCTAGTCTTATGAAGGATGGTAGAGAAATTGTAAATGCTTGTTTTGATGCCATGCTAGAAAGAGACCCAAGGGTATTTGCTTTTGGTGAAGATCTAGGAAAAATCGGAGATGTAAACCAAGGTTTTGCAGGCTTACAAGATAAGTATGGAGAATCTAGAGTAGGTGATGTTGGAATTCGAGAATGTAGTATTCTGGGACAAGGAATAGGAGCAGCGATGAGAGGGCTTAGGCCAATAGCTGAAATCCAATACTTGGATTATTTGTTGTACGCCATTCAAATCATGAGTGATGATTTGGCTACGCTTCAATACAGAACAAAAGGTGGACAAAAAGCACCAGTCATAGTAAGAACTAGGGGACATAGACTAGAAGGTGTATGGCATGCTGGTTCCCCAATGGGAATGATTATAAATGCGCTAAGAGGTATGTATGTTTTAGTACCTAGGAACATGACCCAAGCAGCTGGTTTTTACAATACCATGTTGCAAAGTGACGAGCCTGCATTGATTGTAGAATGCTTAAATGGGTATCGATTAAAAGAGAAATTACCAGAGAACATTGCTGAATATACAGTGATTCCTGGTCAAGTAGATACCCTTAAATATGGAGATCATGTTACCCTAGTTACTTACGGTTCTTGTGTTCGAATTGCTCAAGATGCCATTGCACAATTAAACGAAGTGGGAATAGAAGTAGAATTGATAGATGTTCAGTCTCTGCTTCCATTTGATCTGAACCACGACATTGTGGACTCTTTGAAAAAGACGAACAAACTAGTAGTGCTTGACGAAGACGTTCCAGGTGGAGCATCAGCATACATGCTGCAGCAAATCTTGGAAGAGCAAGAAGGGTATAAATACCTAGATGCACAACCACTTACTATCGCTTCTAAGGCTCATAGACCGGCTTATGGTACAGATGGAGATTATTTCTCCAAGCCAAGCGCAGAAGAGATCTTTGAGAAGGTATATGGTATGATGCACGAGTACGATCCTGGCAAGTTTCCTGCTTTTATGACTGCCTAAAGGCAGACAATATTCAATTGGTGGACCAATAAGCCTTATTTGGATTAATAATTGATTTGCTTCTGGCTTCAGCCAGCTGATCTGGAAGAATCATAAAGAAAGAAAAAACCATTTGCTAAGCCAGTGAAAATAACTATTTTTGATTTTTTAACAGATTATGAAAAGAGACAACAGCCTTAGCGATATAGAAATAGCACAAGCAGTAACCCTGCAGCACATAAAAGAAGTAGCGGATAAATTAAAGATTACAGAAGATGATTTGGAGTATTATGGAAAATACAAGTCAAAGCTTCCATTAAGTTTAATGAACCAAGCCAACATAGATAAGAACAACCTTATCTTAGTTACTGCTTTAACTCCTACTCCAGCAGGAGAAGGAAAAACTACTGTTTCTATAGGTCTTACAGAAGGATTAAATCACATAGGCAAACAAGCAACTGTTGTTCTTAGAGAACCATCACTAGGTCCTGTTTTTGGAATTAAAGGTGGAGCAGCTGGAGGAGGATATTCCCAGGTTGTACCTATGGAGGATATCAACTTGCACTTTACTGGTGATTTTGCCGCTATTGAGAAAGCAAATAATCTATTGTCTGCTCTTATTGATAATAACATACAAAGTAAAACAAGAAGTATTGGCATTGACCCAAGAACGATCGAATGGAAAAGAGTAATGGACATGAATGACCGTTCTCTTAGAGACATTACAATTGGATTAGGTGGAACTGGAAACGGTATACCAAGAGAAGAAGGATTTAACATTACTCCAGCATCTGAGGTAATGGCTATTCTTTGTATGAGTGAGAACTTTGCCGATTTAAAAGAAAGATTAGGTAATATTTTCATTGGATTCAAAATGGATAGAACTCCTGTTTATGCAAAGGATTTAAAGGCACAGGACGCTATGGCTATCTTATTGAAAGATGCTATTAAGCCAAATCTAGTACAAACCTTAGAAGGGAATCCAGCGATTATTCATGGTGGACCATTTGCAAATATTGCGCAAGGAACAAATACTATCATTGCAACAAAAATGGGACTTTCCCTTTCTGATTATGTTGTGACGGAGGCAGGATTTGGAGCAGATTTAGGAGCAGAGAAATTCTTAGATATCAAATGTGCCTCTGGTGGCTTGAAGCCAAAAGTAATCGTATTGGTGGCTACAATCAGAGCACTAAGACATCACGGGGGTGCACCAGCAGAGGAATATAACGATGCTAATTTAGAACGAGTGAGTGTTGGATTTGCAAACCTGGAGAAACACATGGAGAACTGCAAGAAGTTTGGATTGAACCCAGTTGTAGCAATAAACAAATTCCCTACTGATTCAGAGCAAGAGACTGAATTTATCATTAGAGAATGTGCTAAAAGAGGCGTTCAAGCTGTAGTATCAGATGGCTGGACAAATGGTGGTGAAGGAACTGCCGAAATTGCAAGAGCCGTAGTTGCTGAGATAGACAAAGGAGAAAACGATTTTAAACCTTTGTACAATTGGAACGCACCAATTAAGGAAAAAATTGAAACCATTGCAAAAGAAATTTATGGTGCGGATGATGTTATTTACAGCAAGCAAGCTCAATTAGATTTGAAAAAGATCACACGTTTAGGATTAGACCATTTGGCTATTTGTATGGCAAAAACACAAAAATCCTTATCGGATAACGACAAGCTATATGCTAGACCAACAGGATTCTCCGTAACTGTCCGTGAGTTTGAATACGCAGTAGGCGCAGGATTTGTTATTCCGATCTTAGGAAAGATGATGCGTATGCCGGGTTTACCAGCAACACCTGCTTCGGAAGGAATGACCATTGATGACAATGGAGTGATCTCTGGATTGAGTTAAATAAAACTTTAATCGGAAGATGAATATTCGTAAAAAGTTTTACTCTTATAAATATGAAAAAAATAATCTTACTATTCTGTATTACTTCTAGTTTCCTTTCTTTTGGTCAGGCTTTTAATGAACTTAAAAGCGGTACATCAGAAGCTCTTGGTACCATTCGTTTCACAGACAATAACACTGGTTATGTAGCAGGTAGCAGCGGGGTTATTAAAAGAACAACAGATGCCGGTGCAACTTGGATAAAGGTAAATTCTGGAACTTCCCAAGATATTTCCGACATGCTCTTTAAAAATAAAGATACAGGCTATTGTTCTGCAAGAGGAGGAGTAATTCTTAAAACTACAGACGCCGGTGCGACATGGAATAAATTAAACTCTGGAGTTTATACTGATTTATCAAGGATTGCATTTACATCCAATGCCATATTTATTGCTGGATATAGTGGTCTAATCTTAAGATCGATGGATGATGGTGCTACTTGGAAAAAGTTAAATTCTACTTCTTCAACCTACTTATATGGTATTTCCTTCTTAAACGATTCTTTGGGTTTTATCAGTGGTTTCGGTGTAATACTAAAAACTTTAGACGGTGGAAATACTTGGAAAGGATTAAACTGTCCAACTACCACACACCTTTTTAGTATATATGCTAAGAATAACATGAATCTAATGATTGTTGGAGGATCTATACCCGACAATGAAGGCCACTTGGTTAGTACTAAAGATGGCGGAGCAACATGGAATTTAACTAAATTTAAGAATACTTTTTTAGGAACAATTGAATTTATTGATGCCAATACAGGATATATATCAGGAGGAGATACAAAGGCCAACACTTCTACTATTTACAAAACCATGAACAATGGGAATACTTGGAAAATACAGCAATCCAATTCTAAAAGGCAATTTGGTGCTTCCTTCCCAAGTCTAAATGTAGGTTATACCTGTGGTCTCAATGGAACAGTTCTTAAAACTAAGGATATAATTACAGGGCTTAAAGAAGTAGAAAGCACGTCAAGGGTTAGCTTAGAGGTATTTCCAAACCCAACTACTGACATCTTGAAATTGAAATTAATTAATGGAAACAACTCTAAGGCAACTATATCTTTTTTAGATGCTAATGGAAAAAAAGTGCTCTCTCAAGAATATGCTGATGAAATAAATATTTCTGCTTTTGCAAAAGGTATTTATTTCGTGCAAGTAACCATTGGTAGTTCCTCCATTACAAAGAGATTTATCAAAAAATAATTATTGTTAGAAATCTCAATTTAAAGAATTCATACTTTTTTCTACTATTGAATCCAAAGGGTTTTTCGTAGTTTAATTAATTCAAAGAAAAGCAACATAGACCATAGGTATTATTATTAAATAATAATATTGCCAATCTAATTGAGTCTTTAATAATTTTATTAGTAATTAATGTAATAAATGATATGTTTGCACATAACCATAAAAGTTTTAACCCATAAAATTAATTTTCGCCATGAATATTCAAGAAAAATTTAACTAGGTTCTATTAAAGAATATTCCATCTAATGTTTCCCTGGCGCAGGTAATAAGTGATTTGCTTGTTGTAAGCCTTGATAGTGCTTATCGTCGTTTACGGAATGAAACGGAATATAGTATTTCTGAAGCAATGAAAATCACATCGCATTTTGACATTCCACTAGAAGCTTTTAACTTGGAACAAGGTTCAGCAGCTACTTTCAAGATAAACCACATGGATAAGGGGCTACATTCCTACAGAAGCTACCTTAACAGCATGCTCCAGAACATTGAAAGGTTATCCCAATTTGAAGATGCCCAATTCTTCTTTGCTGCTGAAGATATCCCTGTCTATTACCATTTTTGTAAACCTACCTTAATGCGTTTTAAGATTATCTATTGGTTAAAATCCAATCTTAATGTTAAGGAATTTCAATACAAAACCTTTGAAAGCATTGAAATTGAGCAGGACATAATTGAAACAGCTGAAAATATATACAAGCATTTTGAAAAAGTAAACTCTACAGAGATTTGGACCACAGAGACCATTGTAAGTACTTTGTTGCAGATTAGATTTTATTGGGATACAGTTTCTTTGACAAGAAAGAAAGTGCACTTCTTGTTCTCCAAGAATTGATTGAAGTAATAGAAAGTATTAAGAAAGACACAGAGACTGGATATAGGTTCTCCAATGGAAATATGACTAAGACAAAACTGGCATTCCACCTTAGTGATGTGATGGTAGGAAACAACACAATATTGGCTAAAGCCGGAAATTTCTCTGCTTCCTATCTAAGTTATAGCACCTTTAATTTTATGCATACCACAAACAGCCATTTTAATGCTCAAAATCAAGATTGGTTTAATACACTTATGTCAAAATCCACCTTATTAAGCGGTGTGGCAGAGAAACAAAGAAATCAATTCTTCAAATCTGCTATTAAACACATTAAAGAACTAATGCAATACATTGAGGATACTGAAATATAAAAAACGACATTTTTGCACTATGAAATATCTGTTAATATTTTTGCATCCCCTTGTTGGCTATGCAAATAATTCTAAAAAGAAAAGCCCAAAAAATAGAATCCTGGTTCCAAAGAAATTGTAGACTACTTTTCCTTTGGTAGATAAAAGTGGAAGCTATCTCCACGTAATCCAACCCTTAGCGTTTCCAATGGAATTACTTCATTTGGTGCAATATTCCCTAAGTTTACATTGTGTCCATACAAATTAATAAACCAGACTTGTTGAGATTTTTGTGGTGCCTCCCAAAGAATCATCTCCTTTGGTATTTTACGAATAATTTCTGCAATTAAGCCCGACCTGATTTCGCCATCTTTTCGAAAGATACCCACTGTACCACTTTCTCTAGATTCTGCTATTACCTTCCAAACTCCTGCTTGTACCTCTTTCTCCATTTGCTCAATCCACTGATATGGTGGAATTATCTTATCTGCATCTTTGGACCCAACTTCAGAAAGTACCGTTACTTGCTTGGCCAACTTATGAATGTATTCACATTTCTCATCGTGTTCCAATTCAATTGATCCATCAGATACCTCTGCTAGGCTCATTCCATAATAATCTAGTAGCCTTTGGTAATCCTCAAATTGGCCCCTTGCAATGTAAGCTTCAAATAGCGTTCCACCGAAATACAATTTCATCCCAGCAGATTTGTACAAATCAATTTTTGCTTTTAGATTAGGTGTAGCAAAGGAAGTTCCAAAGCCCAACTTGACAATGTCCGTGTGTGGACCAGATACATCTAAGAAGTCTTCTGCTTCTCTTAGACTTAGTCCTTTGTCCATAACCATTGTTAAACCGTTCTCCCTTGGTTTTACTGTTCGTTCTGGTAAATGCTTTAATTTAAAAATATCGTTATTCATTTCTGAAAATGTTTATAGTGTTTTGTATTTTTTTGTCAAACTCCAATAAGGACGATGCCTCAAATAATATTCCATGCTGTTTGTAATTAGCACTTAAGCCATCCAATAGGTAGCTTTCTCCTAAGCTAGGGTTTTGTAATTCAAATTGGATGGCAGCTAAAATATAAAAGCATTCTGCGTTAAGTAAAGATTTAGATTCTACATCTTTTAGCAAGACCTCAGCAGCTTTTTCAAAACATTCTTCTTTACAGAGGATGAGCGCAACCGTCTGGAAAAACTCAATATTATTCTCTTGGTCTAGTTTTGCTTTTTCATAAACTTGGATGGCAGAATTAATTCCCAATACCATGTTCTCGGCATGAAAATAATCTATGGCGTATTCTTCATCTGTTGGCAACAAGTTGAAGGCCGTTTTAAAATAAGGTAAGGCATCAGAAAAACTTCCCATTTCCTTAAGCGTTAGTCCCATTTCATACCATGACTCCGGTAAAGCATCATTAAGGTCTATTGACTTAAGTAAATGCTTCTTTGCAGTTGTATAATTAGATTTCTCTTTATAATATCTCGCATACAGAAGATGCAACTCACTAGAGTCTGGCATAATGCCATTTGCAATATCTAATTGCTCTTTCATTTTATCCAACTCATCAATATTTAACAAACAATTTGCTAAATTTAAATGTCCTGCATAAAAATTATCCGATGTAATCGTAGAATACTCAAATGCCCATATTGCTTTGGGAATGTCATCCTGCTCTTCATAAAGTCCCCCTAGCTCTGCCCAAAGCAAGGAATTATAAGGATCTTCATTTATCCTACTATTAAAGTACTTTATGCCGTCGTTTACTTTATCCGCTTTGATGTAAAATCTGGCAATTTCAAAATGAAGAAAATCACTTTGTTCGTCTTCAATGGCCCATTTTTTCAAACATTCAATAGCCTCTAAATACTTATGGTTACTCTCGCAAATTTCAAGAATATAAGAGAATAACTCCGTCTTGTTTTCAAAATGAGCTAGCCCAGAGTAAAGCAATGTAATTGCCTCTTCAATCTTCTTTCCTTGAACGAGGCATTCTACCTCTAGATGAAATATTTCTTCCCCATTTGGTTCAAATATCTTGGCCTTCTCAATTAAACTTTTTGCCTTTTCTAAATTACCAAAAAACAGTTGCAACTCAGCTTCTTTAACATATGGATCTGCAGAATAAGGATGTTGCTCCTTTGCAATCGTCAATGCTCGTATTGCCTTATCGTTGTTTCCTTTGAAGAAGTAATAGTCGTATACAGATAATATATCCTTGAGGGTGAAAAACGAGGAAGTCTCCGTTTTCAAACCAGACTCAAATTTAAATAAGGTTTCCTTCAGTTCTTTTTCGATATTTTCTTCCTCCCCCATCTTTTACAAAGTTATACTATATCTTCACTATTGAGAGCTGATTACTCATCAATCTATCCACAACATACTTTGTTTTACTTCGCAAAGTTTACTGCTCTTGTCTCTCTAATTACAGTAACTTTTATTTGTCCTGGGTAAATCATTTCCTTCATGATTTTTTGAGTAATATCAAACGACAAGGTGTCTGCATTACTATCGTCTGCTTTCTCGCTATCTACAATAACCCTTAGCTCTCTACCTGCCTGAATGGCATAAGCTTTTTCTACACCATTAAAACTCATTGCTAAGTTTTCAAGGTCTGTTAATCTCTTTATATAAGATTCCGAATTCTCTCTTCTTGCTCCTGGTCTTGAACCACTAATAGCATCACAAGCCTGAATAATTGGAGACAACATTGACGTCATTTCTATTTCATCGTGGTGCGCTCCTATGGCATTGCAAACCTCAGGATGTTCCCCATATTTTTCGGCCCATTTCATACCTAACAAAGCATGTGGAGTTTCTGACTCTTCTGTAGGCACTTTACCAATATCGTGTAAAAGTCCAGCTCTTTTTGCTAATTTAACATTTAAGCCCATTTCGCTTGCCATTGCAGCACATAAATTTGCAACTTCTCTAGAGTGTTGCAAAAGGTTTTGACCATAGGAAGAACGGTAACGCATTCTGCCAATTACCCTAATAAGATCTGCATGAAGTCCACTAATTCCTAAGTCAATAACTGTTCTTTCTCCTATCTCAATTATCTCTTGCTCCAATTGCTTCGAAGTTTTATTCACTACTTCTTCAATTCTCGCAGGGTGTATTCTTCCATCTGTTACGAGCTTGTGTAAGGACAATCTTGCAATTTCTCTTCTAACTGGATCAAAACCGGATAGTATAATTGCTTCTGGAGTATCGTCTACTATTACTTCAATCCCTGTGGCAGCTTCAAATGCTCTAATGTTTCTTCCTTCTCTACCAATTATTCTCCCCTTTACCTCGTCACTTTCTATATGAAAAACCGTTACGGTGTTTTCGATAGCTGTTTCTGCAGCAGTTCTCTGTATAGTTGTTAACACAATCCTTCTAGCTTCCTTGGTTGCAGATAGTTTTGCATTCTCAATTATTTCCTTGGATTGCGCAATGGCATCCGTTTGAACTTCTGCTTTCAATTCATCCATCATCTGGGCTTTTGCATCTGCGGCAGATAAGTTGGATATCTTCTCTAACTGAGTCACCTTATTGTGGTGAATCTTTTCTATCTCCTCTTTCCGTTTTTTGATGTTGTCCAGTTCTAGGTTTAAATTCCCTTTAATAGCAGATAAATCCTTTTCCTTTTTATCGTAAGATGCTAAGCGATCGTTCAAAGATTGCTCTTTTTGCTTAATCCTATTCTCTCCTGTTGCTACTTCTTGTTTCCTTGACTGAAGATCCTTATCGAAATCTGATTTTAACTTAAAGAATTTTTCTTTTGCTTCGTAAGCCTTCTCCTTCTTTATTGCCTCCCCTTCTTTTTTTGCATCCGCAACTATTCTCTTAGCCTCTTCTTCGTGTTTCTTTTTACCTGATAGATTGAAGAGGTAATATCCTAATCCCAATCCTGCTATCAGTCCTACTATTCCTAATACTATTTCTAATCCCATTTTTTAACTTATTAATAATTCAAAATTATCACTTAAGTATAAAACTAATTGTTTTTGAGTAGGTGTTCTAGATCAGCAACGATACTACTTAACTCGGACTCACTGCCCGATGCTCTATTTTCTAATTTAAGGCTATCTACCGCAAAATCTAAGGCTACAAATGCCAATAAATCTTGGTGATCCTTAAAGGACACTTTGTCCATATACTTTTCAAGCTCAGTGTTAATTAGCTTGGCTGCTTTTCTTACCTGCTCTTCGTTTTTCCAATTAACCCTTAGCGGATATGACCTACCTCCTATTAACACTTTTATAGAAATTAAATCATCCCCCATGGATTTGTTTTAATCGTTAAGCAATTTTATACATTTATCAATGTCCCTAAGATATTCATTTATCTTCGTTTTCAAGACTTTGGCCTCCGCCTCATCTGTCACAATGACTTCTGCAAGTTTAGAGATTTTATTTTTCTCCTCAACATCTTTAATCGTATTTTTTTGAACTTCAGTTAGATTCTTTAGTTTCTTGTTCTCCTCTCTTAAAACTTCTATCTGATTCTTTAATTCATCCTCCCTTTCTATCAATAAAAGGAGCTGCTTCTTAATATTCTGGAGTCTCTCCGGGAGATTTATATTATCTTCTGATAACGGCATTTAATTCTTTTTCAAAAGAGGAAATTAATTTTCCCATAACTCCATCTATTTCTTTGTCGGTAAGAGTTCTTTCCTTGTTCTCTAGCATGAAACTTACAGAATACGATTTTTCATCCTCCTCCAGCGGCTTACCTTCATAAACATCAAAAACATTGATGGACTTAATAAGGTTTTGGTTGACTTTCTTAGTGACTTTTTCTATGGAATCAAATGTTACCGATTTCTTTATTACTAAACTTAAGTCTCTTCTAACTACTGGGAACTTGGATAGTCCCTCTACCCTTAACTCTTTCTTCTTTTGTTTTAAAAGGTCCAAATCTAGAGAGGCATAAAAAACAGGTTGGTTGATACCAAACATTTTACAATCTTTTTTGCTTACTTCTTTCAATGTTACTTGTTTGGAACCAAATAATTTACCGATTGGTAAATTCATGGAAAGCGCTGCTTGCTTCAAAACAGATTTAAGGTAAAAATAGTCTGTTTTCTTTTCTTTTGTTTCCCAACTCTCCTCTTGTACCATACCAGAACAAATAAGCATAAGCTGTGGCTTCTCAATATACTTCTCTCCCCTTTTTTCATAAATGGTTCCCCATTCAAAAAACTTCACATTCGAGTTTTTGCGTTTGATGTTATAAGCTACCGCATCCAATCCACTTGGTAGCATACTTGAACGCATTACGTCTAATTCCTTACTTAGAGGATTAGAAAGCTTTACTAAAATGTCTTGGTCCTCAAAAAACTCCGATGAAGTTAATGAATTACTCATCATCTCATGAAATCCAATACCTCGCAATACTCCTCCAGTATTTTTCTTTAAACCATCAAAGTCTTCCGCTTTACCAGAAGAAAAAGAGATGTTTACTTTAGAAGGGATTTTAACCTGGTTGTAACCATAAAATCTTAATACTTCTTCTACCAAATCAATTTCTCTTGTTACATCTGATCGATAAGCAGGGACAACACATTTTATCTTAGTTTCGTTCAGTTTTGTTGTTGCTATTTCTAAACCATTTAGAATAGAAAAAATAGTTTCATCAGGGATTTTCTCCCCTATTATTCTAGTCACAAAATTAGTACTTAACTCAATGGTAAAGTCTTTGGTGTACTCGTTTGCAACTTCAATTAAATCATTGGATACACTACCTCCAGCAACTTCCATTAGCAACAAGGCTGTTCTCTTAGCTGCATATGCACAAATTTCAGGATCCGTCCCTCGTTCATATCGGAAAGACGCATCTGTATTTAGTCCGTGTAACTTCGCTGACTTCCTCACAGTGGAAGGATTAAAACAGGCCGACTCAATAAAAATGGTATTGGTATTCTCTGAAACACCACTTCTTAAGCCACCAAAAACACCAGCAATCGCTAGGCTCCTTTCTGCATCTTTTATCATCAACTCCTGACCGGTGAGTTCTCTTTCTTTTTCATCTAAGGTAACAAACTTGTCTCCTTTCTTGGCTTTACCTACTCTAATTTCGTTCTTAGCAATCAAATCTTGATCAAAGGCATGGATTGGTTGGCCAATGCTATGCAAGACATAATTTGTGACATCTACCACATTATTGATGCTGCTAATTCCTATTGAACCGAGTCTCTCTTTTAACCAGGCTGGGCTATCTCCTACCGTAATGTTCTTTACCGTTATCCCACAGTATTTTAAACAATCAGAATTATTCTCTAATTTGATTTTCACTTCCGATTTAGTATCAATCTTTTCAAACTCATCAATACTAGGTAAGGCAATTCTTTTTCCATAATGCACAGCAAGGTCTCTTGCTACTCCATAATGCGAAGCTGCATCTCCTCTATTGGGAGTTAACCCTATTTCAAAAACAGTATCTGTCTTTATCTCAAAATATTCATTTGCCGGCTTGCCTACTGGAGCATCGTCCTTCAAAACCATTATGCCATCGTGCCCATTCCCCAAACCTATTTCATCCTCTGCACAGATCATTCCTTGAGAAACTTCCCCTCGAATTTTTGCCTTCTTTATTTTAAACGGTTCTCCTTTGGAAGGGTGGATAGTACAATTAACCATTGCCACCACGACTTTTTGTCCTTTTGCAACATTTGGAGCTCCACAAACAATAGGGAGTAATTCTTCTCCTCCTACATTTACCTTTGTAATAGAAAGTTTGTCGGCATCCGGATGCTTTTCTTTTTCTACTACTTCCCCTATCACTAAGTCTTTTAAACCTCCTTTGATACTCTCAACCTCGTCAAATTTCTCCACCTCAAGACCTATGTCTGTTAACACAGCAGCAATTTGCTCTGGACTTTCGTCCAAGGTTATGTATTCTTTAAGCCAGTTTAAGGATATCTTCATTTCGTCTCTAATTTGAAATTATTTGACTAATTTCTTACAGCCACAAACTTATAAAAAAGGTTTGAGTAAAAGAACAAAGATTTATGCCATACTTTTTCTTTAAAAGTGAATTAGAGAATTCAATGCGGAGACCTTATATTCGCCATCCTAATGAGTAAAACAGTAAAAGTACTATTCTTAATTCCTCTCATGGTTGTTTTATCTTTTACAGGTAAATCAATTCTTCATTCAAATCCCAATCCAGAAAACAAAAAGAAATTCATAAGAGCCATTTTCGATGAGGCATTGGTAAATGGAGAATCCTATTCTACGCTTCGTAGTTTATGTAAGGAAGTCGGTGCTAGATTAAGTGGAAGCCCTGCCGCGGACTCTGCTGTAACTTGGGGGTTTAGGACTCTTTCTTCTTATGGTTTTGACACTGTTTACCTACAAGCAATATTGGTTCCTCATTGGGAAAGAGGCACGGTAGAAAGCGCCTGGATAGACCCTGGTTATAGACCTTCTCGTTTGGACCTTTGCGCCTTAGGCGGTTCTGTAGGAACTAATGGTAAGTTGACTGCTCAAGTTATTGAAGTGCAAGGATTAGAAGATTTAAAGGAAATTGGCGAAGCCAAAATAAAAGGCAAAATAGTCTTTTACAACAGGCCCATGGACCCTCGATACATCAAAACATTTAAGGCATACAGTGGTTGTGTAGACCAGAGATATGGAGGTGCAAGCGAGGCTGCAAAGTACGGAGCAGTTGCGGCTATATGCAGGTCCATGAATTTAAAAGAAGACGAACACCCACATACTGGTTCCATGGGATACAGAGATAGTATTAAAAAAATTCCAGCCGCCGCTTTGAGCACTGAATCTGCAAATAGGTTAAGTAAAATTCTGAAATCTAATCCAGATGCCAAAATAGTGCTAGAAATGGATTGCCAAACTTTACCAGACAAAAAATCTTATAATGTCATTGCAGAAATAAAGGGAACAAGCTCAAACATCATTGCTTTTGGAGGGCATCTAGATTCTTGGGATAAAGGAGAAGGGGCTCACGACGATGGTGCCGGTATCGCACATTGCACAGAGGCTTTAAGAATACTAAAGACATTAAAATACAAACCCAAAAACACACTGAGGTGTATTTATTTCATGAACGAAGAAAATGGAAATAGAGGTGGTATTTCCTATGCCATGCAAGTCAAAGTAAATAAAGAAAAACACACCGCAGCCATAGAAAGTGATGCAGGTGGATTTTCTCCAAGAGGCTTTAGAATAGATGGCAGCAAAGAACAAATATCGGCCATAGCCAAATGGAGAGACATTTTAGAACCTTATGGCTTGCATGAGTTTATTCCTGGTTTTGCTGGTGTGGACATAAGTCCACTTAAACAAAGAGGTGACCCAGCTGACTCTAGCTTATTAATGCTTGGTCTTTCGCCAGACTCACAGCGTTATTTTGATTACCACCATTCGGACACAGATGTATTTGAAGCAGTAAATCAAAGAGAACTTGAACTTGGATCCGCAAGCATGGCTTCCATAATATACTTAATAGATAAAGAATTTTAAATGTACGATTTTATAGAAGGAGAATTAGAGGTTAAAACACCAACGCATGTGACAATCAATTGCAATGGAATTGGATATTTTATTAATATCTCCCTGAATACCTACGAGCAAATAAAAAAGCTTAATCGCTGTAGGATGTTTATACATCTTGCAGTAAAAGAAGACAGTCATACGCTTTATGGTTTTGCAGAACCAAATGAAAGAGTTTTGTATAGGCAGCTTATAAGCGTGAGTGGAGTAGGTAATAGTACCGCAAGGATGATACTGTCTTCTTTACCTCCTAATGACCTAATGTCTACAATAATAAATGGAAATGTCGCGTTGTTGAAGTCCATTAAGGGAATAGGCCCTAAGTCTGCACAAAGAATAATATTAGAATTGCAAGACAAATTGGGCAAGAAAAGAATGGAAATGAGCGTTGACGGTAACCACACAAATGTAAGCTACGAAGAAGCCGCTCAAGCCTTAGTTGCACTAGGTTTTGGAAGGGCTAGCGTAGACCGTGTTTTATTGAAAGTAAGTAAAGAAATGGGGAGTGATCAGGACCTAGAAACTATGATTAAAAAATCCCTTAAATTGTTATAAGTTTGTAAATTGTAAAAAAAAGAGCCTATAGATACACTCTACTCAATCAATCAAGTTTAAAAAATTGAAGACTTCCAAGTCTAGTAAGACATACAAAAATTGGATTCAAGTATCCAGTAAAGGCCTTTTTGCGTTCTGTTCTATGGCATTTTGTGCCATCATATTTGCAAAGACGGATAAAAATTATTCTTCCTTTGACTACTTATCTTTTGAAGAGAGCAACTTCTTTCCACTGGATTCATCGGATAGCGATACTTCTAAACTCAAATTTCCTATTAAGGACAAAAATCCTAACTCGAATGAAACTTACTCGAACAATCTTGACTTAGAAGACCCGCCCAACATAAAGACAGAATACAACTACAACCCCACCACTAACAAGTATGAAAAAGTTAAAAAAATAGGTGGCATAATTGTAAGCACGGAAGAAATTTCCTTTGAAGACTACATAAACAATAGATTCAAGAAAGAGGAGAAAGACTACTTTAAGCAAAAATCTAAAACAAATACCTTCGCTGGAGGAAACTCAGGAACTCCTAAATTGGGAGTTTTGCCCGATGTCATGACAGATTTAATTGGAACTGGATTAATTGACATTCAACCCAGTGGATCTGCAGAATTGATGTTTGGAGGTAAATTTAATACCATAAGAAACCCTCAATTACCTGCTAGACAGCAAAAAACTGGACAATTCGATTTTGACCAAAAGATCCAATTAAATGTAAGAGGTAATATTGGTGACAGGATCCAAATGGGCATTAAGTACGATACGGAAGCAACCTTTGATTTTGAAAATGAGACCAACCTTGATTGGGTAGGGAAAGAGGATGATATCGTTAAAAAAGTCGAACTTGGTAATGTCTCCTTACCCCTTAATGGTAGTTTAATTTCTGGTGGACAAGGACTATTTGGTATAAAAACTGAATTGCAATTTGGTAGGTTAAGAATGACCAATATCTTTACTCAAGACAAAGGCGAGAGTAACTCTGTTGAAGTAAAAGGGGGTTCTCAAATTACCGAATTTAATATCCAAGCGCACCAATACGATGCAAACAGACACTACTTTTTATCTCAATTCTTTAAGGACCAATACGACGTAGCCTTATCTAATTTACCTGCGGTATTATCTACAATTAGTATTGAAAAGATAGAAGTATGGGTTACAAATAGGAATGGTAGTATAAACCAACCTAGAGACATCATGAGTATGATGGATCTTGGTGAAAACAACCCTTCTAATAACGCCATAATTAGTGGAGGAAATGGACCTCAACCTCAGAACAGTGCAAACGATTTATATGCCCAACTTACTGGCCCAGGAGCTACAAGAAAATCAGGGGAAATAATAGATGACGTAAACAATTTGTATGGTGGAGCAATCAAAACAGGTTCAGATTATGACCTTGTGAATTATGCCAGAATGTTGAGTGAAAACGAATATGAAATAAACAGACAACTGGGTTATATTTCGCTTAATACTGCGCTTAACAACGATGAAGTACTTGCAGTATCTTACCAATATTACTACCAAGGTCAACTTTATAGAGTTGGTGATTTTACTCAAGATGTTCCATTAAATAGCCAAGAGGCTAATGTGCTTTTCGTTAAAATGCTTAAGCCTAGTTTAATGCGAACTAATTTACCTGTTTGGGATTTAATGATGAAAAACATTTATTCCTTAAATACCTACAACCTGAATACAGATGACTTAAGGTTTAACGTAATCTATGCGGATGATAAATCTGGAGCAAAATTAAATTATTTGCCTCTAGAAGACCCTGTATTTGCGAATAAAAGACCTTTGATTTCTGCATTTAACATGGATAGGGTAAACAGACAACAAGAAGCAAAACCAGATGGTATTCTTGATGTTCTAGCCGGAGTTACAGTCGATACTAGAAGAGGAAGAATAATATTCCCTGTGAGAGAACCATTTGGGGATTATCTTAAAAACAACATAAGCTCCAAAGAGAATCAAGACAAATATGAATTTAGAGCGCTATATGACTCCACTAAATTTTGGGCAGAGCAAGATGTATTTCACAACAAGTTTTTCCTAACTGGTAGTTACAAAGGCAATTCTAGTTCAAGAATTTCACTTGGAGCCTTTAACATTCCTAGAGGATCAGTAAGAGTAGAATTAAATGGTTCCCCTCTTACAGAAAATGCAGATTATATAGTAGATTATAACATCGGTGAAGTAACAATCATTAATGAATCTATACTTGCTAGTGGTGGTATTGTAAAGGCTACATTTGAGAATAATGCTCTTTTTAATGTACAGCAAAAGACCTTAGTTGGTACTAGAATGGATTATACCATTAGTCCTAATTTTGCACTTGGTGGTACTTTTATGCATATGTACGAAAGGCCATTAACCCCAAAAACAAATATTGGAGACGAGCCTCTTAAAAATAGTATCTTTGGTTTTGACGGTTCTTACACTAGGAAAAGTAGGTTCTTAACAAAGATGGTAGATAAACTGCCATTTTTGGAAACTAAAGAAGAGTCCAGCATAACCATTGAAGGAGAGTTCGCCAAAATTATCCCACACGAAGCAAAATCCTTAGGCAAATCAAAAGGTGTTTCATACATCGATGATTTTGAAGCGGCAGAAACTCCTTATGACATTAAAGGACTATACAATTGGTATCCATCCAGCACGCCTCAAGGACAATTGGATTTATTTCCAGAAACTTCTATTGGAAATGATAAAAGAAGATGGATGGATCGTAGAGCCAATATTTCATGGTATAATATTGATCCATTGTACAACAGAAACGACAGGTTCACTCCACAAAATGTTGCAGATGACGAAGTCCATCTTTCCAACCATTATGTAAGGAGAGTGACTATAAAAGAAGTCTTTAAAAACAAGGACATACCCAATGGAACAGGAATACCAAACGTCATGTCCACTATGGATATTTCATTTTCTCCTAAAGACAGAGGGCAATACAATTTTAATGCTAATCCAACAGATTGGAATACAAATGGTAGGTCTTCTAAACCGGAAGAAAACTGGGGAGGCTTAATGAGTAAGATTTCTGTAAATGACTTTGAAGCAGCAAACATCGATTACCTAGAACTCTGGATAATGGACCCTTTCATTTATGATAATTCTGTAAAAGGTGGTAATTTATACATTAACTTTGGTAACGTCTCTGAAGATATTTTACCGGACGGCAGGAAATCATTTGAAAATGGTATTTTGGAGAATGGAAACACAGATCAATTGGCAAGAGATACATTTGGATTTGCTCCTTTATTACCTAGTATTACCAATTCCTTCTCAGCGGACGAGGCTTACAGAGCAAGACAAGATGTAGGTTTAGATCTTCTAGATGACAATGCAGAGCGAGAATATTGGAAAAAAGACTTTCTAGACCCCCTAGAAACGGCGTTTGGAACAGGTTCCGAGATATACCAAAAGGCTTTAACAGATCCTGCAAACGACAACTTTCTATACCACAGAGACCCTTTATACGACTCCGAAAAAGCACTCATTATTGAGAGATACAGCAGGTACAATTACCTAGAGGGTAATGCTTCTACTGCACAATTAGCAGATGGAACTCCCGCTTCAGCATCTTATACCCCAGACATTGAAGACATTAACAACGATAACACTTCCAATATTACCGAGGATTATTATCAGTATAAAATAAAATTAACTCCTCAAGACTTAGTAGTAGGTGAAAACTTTGTAACGGATAAAGTTCTTACAGACCCTATAACATTAGCAGATGGAAGAAAAGAGCAAATTCACTGGTACCAATTAAAGATTCCAATTGCAGAATACGAGAAAAGGGTTGGTAATATTCCAGACTTTAAATCAATAAGATTCATGAGAGTCTTCTTGAAAAACTTTGAGGATAGTGTAACCTTGAGGATTGCTCAGATGCAATTAGTAAGAGCAGATTGGAGAAGGTACCAAAACAGTCTTAAAGATCCAGGTGTAATTATCCCTACTGACCCAGGAGACGATACCAAATTTAATGTCTCAACTGTAAACATAGAAGAGAATGGTTCAAGGTCACCGGTTAAATATGTTGTACCACCTGGAATAACAAGAGAGGACGATAGAACAGACCCAAATGCGAGTGCACAGCAGAACGAACAATCCATTTCACTAGAGGTTTGTAACCTGAAAGCAAATGATTCTAGAGCCGTTTATAAAACCTCTAATATTGATGCTCGTAATTACAAAAACATAAAGTTATTTGTTCATGCAGAAGGTGAACAATTACAAGACGGTGAAATGTCTGCATACATAAGAGTAGGTACAGATTTAATATCAAACTATTATGAGTACGAAGTTCCTCTTAATGTTACCGATGCTGGAGCTTCATCAGCCTCTGATGTATGGCCTACAGAAAACAATTTAGATTTTGTATTAAGTAAATTGCATGAAGCAAAACTAGAGAGAGATGGTATTAATGGTTCTATTATAAAGCCTTATACTATTCCAGATGGATCAAATAACATTACCATTATGGGTAATCCCAACTTGAGTAACCTGAAAGTACTCATGTTAGGGGTAAGAAACAAAACCAACAAGCCAATTTGTGGTGAAATTTGGTTTAATGAATTAAGACTACAAGGAATAAACAACAAAGGTGGCTGGGCAGCAAATGCTAGGGTTATTACTAAACTAGCAGATTTTTCAACTATAAATGCCTCGGGAAGTATAAAGACCATAGGCTTTGGTGCTGTAGATCAATCTCTGAATGAAAGAGCCTTGGACGATACAAGGCAGTTTAATGTTTCATCCAATACAGAATTGGGTAAATTTTTCCCTAAAAAATCAGGTATTTCAATTCCTATGTATGTAGGATACAGCGAAACTCATATACTCCCTAAATTCTACCCTCTTGTGCCAGATGTCGAGCTACAAACTAGGTTAGATAGAGCAAAGTCTGCAGAAGAAAGAGATTCGGTAAGAGATGCTGCCATAGACTTTACTTCAAGGTACAGTATCAACTTTACCAACGTTAGAATAAACAAGGTGGGCGGGAAGAAGAAACCAATGCCGTGGTCCATCTCCAACTTTAATGCAACTTATGCCTACAGCCGAGAATACAGGCACAACCAGGAAATAGAAGAAAGTGATGCAAACACGTATCATGGAAGTCTTGCATACAGTTATAGCCCAGGATTTAAAGGATTTTATCCTTTAAAGAAACTAATCAAAAGTCGAAAGCTGGATATCATAAGAGATATTAACTTTAACCCTCTTCCGTCTAGTGTTAACATAAGGGCAGATGTAGATAGGTACTATTCTGAATTACAGTATAGAACCAACGATGCCTTTGCATTTGAATCGCCTAGGTTGTACGACAAGCTCTTTACCATGAACAGGGTCTATAATGTGAATTGGAGTTTAACTAAATCTCTAAAACTAGATTATTCTGCAAATACCAATGCACGTATTGTGGAACCATTTGGAGAGTTGGATACAGAAGAGAAAAAGGATAGTGTGAGACAAAGTTTCTTCAACTTTGGTACAATGTCTAAGTACAACCAAACTACTAGTTTGAGTTATTCACTTCCGTTTAAAAAAATTAAGATGCTTAATTGGATAAGCGCGACTACAAGGTACAGTGCAAACTATGCATGGGATCAAGCGCCACCTGCATCTGATTTTCTAGGTAACACGATTCAAAATTCACAAGTTATGTCGGTAAATGGGCAATTAAACTTTGTAAACCTTTACAACAAATCCGACAAACTTAGAGATATAACCAGAGGGCCTAGAGGAAGAAGACCAAGTGCCCCTGATACCTCTTCGAAAAAGAAGAAGGAGAATAAATTTACCAAAAGCATTATTAAAGGAGTATTGATGTTAAAAAATGCTTCCTTAACCTACACTAAAAACAGAGGTACAGTTTTACCTGGTTTCCAACCCAGCATCGATCATTTTGGACAAAACTTCAAACGAAAGCAACCAGGATGGGAGTTTATATTTGGTAGCCAAAATCCAGAAATTAGATACAATCTAGCCAATGGAGATGGTCTCTCCAATGACCCAAGGCAATACAATTATTACACACAAACAGTCACGGAAAATTACACCGGTAAAATTACCCTACAACCCTTTAAAGATTTTAGGGTAAACCTAGATTTCAAAAAGCAAGAAGGGTCTAGTTTCCGTAGTTCCTTTAGATACGATACTGCAAATGGGTTTGATGGTTTTAGAGACATTGGAGTCATTAATACTAGAACCTATTCTATCTCTTACATTTTCTGGAGAACTGCCTTTACAAAAGACAATGAAAACAATACATCCCCTACTTTTGAAGAATTTGGTAACAGTAGGTTTGTAATAGCCAAGCGATTACAAGCAGAGGACGATAGAGTAATCACCGGGATTATTGATCCTACAACAGATTTCCCACAGGGGTATACTAGAACTTCTCAAGAGGTATTGTTGCCTTCCTTCTTAGCTGCGTATAAAGGTAAAAATGGCGCAAACCAAAGCTTATCTGCTTTCCCAAAAATACCTTTACCTGCATGGAATATAAACTACAACGGAATAGGTAAAATGGATCGATTCAAAAACCTATTTTCAAACTTCACCTTAAAACATGCCTATAGCGGAACTTATACAGTAGGAGGTATAACAAATAACTTAGATTATGATCCAAATGAAGCACCTGTTGATGGCGAGTCCTTCCAAACAAAAGAAAGAATAACGCAAGCCACAATCATTGAGTCTTTGTCTCCTTTATTGGGATTAGATGCCACCTTCAAAAATGGATGGAATGTAAAAGTAGAATACAAGCAATCTAGAAATGTGAACTTCTTTATTTCTGCTTACAGTATAACAGAGACTAAGTCATCGGAATTTGTTGTTGGAGCAGGTTATAGATCCGATGATGTAAAACTTCCAATTAAAATAAAAGGTAGACGAATTTATTTAACCAATGATTTTAACTTCCATTTGGATGTTTCAGTTCGTAACGACAAAACAATCGTAAGAAAACTAGATCAACCTTTGGAAGAACCTACCAATGGGAATAGAATAATCTTAATAAACCCAACAATCGATTATATGCTAAACGAGAAGTTAAATCTTAACTTATTCTATATGAGATCTATGTCTAAGCCAGCTACCACTATTTCATTCCCTACGGCTCTTACAGAGTTTGGTGTGAAACTTAGGTATACCATCCAGTAAAAATATGTAAATTTGCATACCATGCAAAGCAAATTAAGGCAAAGAATTCATGAAGTAGTTTTCGAAGCAGACACTCCATCTGGTAAATTCTTTGATGTCTTTTTACTTGTTGCTATTCTTATAAGTGTAATAGTGGTAATGCTAGAAAGTGTTCCTAGCATTGCGCAAAATCACAAAACTGCATTAGTATATTTAGAATGGACATTTACCATAATATTCACAGTAGAATATGTGTTAAGAATTTACTCTATCAAAAAACCATTTAAATACATCTTTAGCTTTTATGGAATTATTGATCTTCTTTCTACCATACCAACTTACCTTTCCTTCTTCATTGTAGGATCACATAGTTTGCTTGTGTTTAGAACACTTCGACTCATGAGAGTATTTAGGGTCTTAAAACTAACTCGATTTGTTGGAGAATTTGACAATATGGCTAAGGCAATGCGAAAAAGCAGAGCTAAGATCATTGTATTCCTCGTATTTGTATTTGGAGTAGTAATGATAATGGGTACTGTCATGTACCTAATAGAAGGAGAAGAAAATGGATTTACTAGTATCCCAAGAAGTGTTTATTGGGCCATTGTAACCTTAACAACCGTAGGGTATGGTGATATTGCGCCTCAAACTGCCTTAGGTCAAAGCATTGCTTCCATTATTATGGTAATGGGTTATGGAATAATTGCGGTTCCAACTGGAATCGTTAGTGCAGAAATGGTACAAGTAGCGAAGGAAGAAAAACAAACTATACCAACTAACACACAATCCTGCAAGTCCTGTTCTAGAGAAGGGCATGCAGACGATGCAGAATACTGTAAGTATTGCGGTGAAGCACTATAAATGCTTTTAATCACAATAGTATATTTATAAGCATTTATTAAAAAATAACTGCATTTGAAGAAACTACAGACATGAAATTAATTTTGACTCTAGCAATTCTATTAATGACTACTATAATGTCATTTGGACAATCTTTTGAGTGGCTTACTACCGATAGTATGGTTGTGAAATTAGAAAAAGAAACATATGTTGAGCTAAAGATGGAACAGACCAACCTTACGAGTGACACCTTGAAATTGGCTATTGAAATAATAGAAAAAAACATTCCTTCTAGTTGGGATGGTATGGTTTGCGTTGAAGGAACCTGCCTTGGCTTAATTCCTGAAGTGGGTGTGGTAGAAGAAATGTATCCTGTTTATGGAGAACAAACTGGGTTTGTCCGTTTAACTATTAATCCAATGAAAGGCGAAGAATTTGGTTCGTTAAGAATAAGAGTATTTAATCTAGATAATCCATCAGATGATGATACTGCAACTTGGTTACTAAATGATAAATCTTTATCTATTAAAGACTATTCTTTATTGAATACCATAAACATTTACCCCAACCCAGTTGCGCAATCCTTTCATATTAATTCACACATTCAAATGGATAGAGTAAGTCTAATGGATATAAATGGAAGGAATGTTTACAATACAACATTCAACTCTTTTACGGACTTCAAAATAGACGTTAGTGCTGTTCCAGCAGGAATATATTTCGTTCACACCTATTTTCAGGAAACTATGAATGGAATAAAGAAAGTAGTTATTGAATGAGAAAGCTTGCCTTTATTATTGCTACAATTTTCTTCGTTCAGACAACACTATTTTCTAAAAATATCCCCTTAAAGTTATACGTTTATTCTGGCAATTTAATTGCAGTGAATGACTCACTTATTCCAATTTTATCTATTCACACAGTAGATGCTTTTTCGCAAGAAAATATTAAAATTCTAGTGGATGTGAATGACACTCTTTCACTTTGGGTAGTAAACAAAGACAATTTTCCTCATGATTTTAGAATAAAAGGGATGATGGGAAATATTTCTATTAATCCCAATGATTCTTCCTTCATTCAATGGAGTTTCCCTAAAGTGGGGGTTTATACTTATTTTGACTCATTGGATTATCCTAAAAACACTTACCTTGGGCTTTCTGGAATGATCGTCGTAAAAGATAAAATTGAGAAAAGTTTTTATTGGAACATCAAGGAATTTGACAGCAAATGGAACGAGCAATTAATAAAAGGTCAATCAGTTAATTGGACCAACTATTCCCCAAACTATTTTACCATTAATGGTAGAAGCAACCCTAAAATAGATCTAGACCCAAAAGCAAGAATAACAGGAGAAGTGGGTGACACATTAATTCTTTATATTACTAATACTGGACAAAGTATTCACTCCCTGCACTTACATGGTTACCATGCCACCATACTCTTTTCAAGTAAAAGCCCAATGCATCAAGGAAGGGAAAAAGACACACATCCTGTTTTCCCAATGGAATCTATTGTCTTACAAATTGTTCCAGACAAACCAGGAATATATCCAGTGCATGACCACAATTTAGTTGCTGCCTCGGCAAATAATTTTTATCCAAATGGTATGTTTACCACTATGAAAATTACAGAATAATATGAGGAGTACAATACATATCATTTTTATTCCCTTAATAATAATTGGCTCTGCCTTTTCACTTTCAGCACAAAAGAAATCCTTTAGCATCATTGCTAAAATGGATGTGAAAGCACAATACGAACTTTGGGATGGAAGCAAAACTAGATTAATGGGTTTTACTAAACTTTTTGGAACTCCCATCTCACTTCCCTCTCCAACTTTGGTATTTAATGAAGGAGATACTGTAGAAATTAAGGTACGTAATATGTCACAATCTGCTCCTCACACAATACATTTACACGGTTTGGATGTGAACCAAATTACAGATGGTGTTCCAGCCCTTTCCTTTGCCATCCCACATGATAGTACTGGTGTTTATACCTTTATTGCCCCACATGCAGGTACCTATCTTTACCATTGCCATGTAATTTCTACTCTACATGTACAAGCTGGTATGTACGGAATGATACATGTTCTATCTCCAGATGGTAAAAAAACAACCTGGAAAAATGGTCATTCCTTCCACAAGGAATCTTCTTGGATGTTGTCTGAATTAGATACTTTCTGGCACCAGAATAGTGTAATCCATCAAGGAGGGCAGCAAGATATAAATGCTAAAGCAAAAATATTAGATTATACACCACAGTACTTTTTGATCAATGGAAAATCAGAGCAACAGCTAAAGGATACTCAAATTACCATTCATTCAAAAGTGAATGAAATAACCTATTTGCGTTTAGCTAATATAGGATACATGGGCAATAGAATTATTTTCCCTACAGCTCTTAACACAAAGATTATCTCTTCTGATGGGAGGCCTTTAAACAGGGAGTTAGATTCAGACACCTTAGAAATATTTCCAGGAGAAAGATTTGGTGTGCTACTAAGACCCAAAACGGAATTCATGGATAATATTGAGGTAGAATATTTTAATCTTAATACGCAAGGAATAAGAAATACTCAACAAGCACCTGTGGTTTTTTCTGGATTTCTATCCGCTCCAAAGCAAAAAACAAAGGCGGAAATAGTTCTTTACCCCAACCCAAGTAAGCATACAGTTTACTTTAAAGGATTATCCGAAATAAAAGAGGATGTCGATATTGAAATAGCAGACCTATCTGGAAGGGTGGTTAAAACTTTTAAATTTAGGCCTTCTTCAAGCCACGAAATAAATATTAATGGCTTAGCCAAGGGAATATATCTAGTAAAGATAAATGCACAGAGCTATTCGTATACGAAGAAATTAAAGGTAGGGAATTAATACATTTACAATATCCCTAGTACCTGCTCTGGTGGTCTTCCAAGAGATGCCTTTCCATTTTTTACGACAATAGGTCTTTCAATTAATTTAGGGTGCTTTATCATGGCGCCTATCCATTGAGATTCGGTTAACGTTTTTCCTTTGTATTCTTCCTTGAAAATGGCTTCTCCCCTTCTCAAAAGTTTCTCTGCAGGGATTCCCAACATCCTTAAAATATTCGCTAATTCCTCCTTCGAAGGAACTTCATTCAAATACTCCTTAATCTCAAAAGACTCTCCTTTTTCTTCTAGCAAAGCCAATGTCTGTCTGCTTTTACTGCATCTAGGGTTGTGGTATATTATTGTCTTACTCATTTTTTCCAGCAATTATTCATGTGATCGTTTACCATTCCTACGCCTTGCATGTAAGCATAACAGGTGGTACTCCCTACAAACTTAAAACCTCTTTTCTTTAATTCCTTACACATCGCATCACTTTCTTTTGTATTAGCTACAAAATTCTCTACGGATTGCATATTATTTACTATTGTTTTATGATCCGTAAATTTCCAAATAAACTTGTCAAAAGTCCCAAATTCTTTTTGAACCTCCAGGAACCGCTGGGCATTGTTAATTGCAGCTAGAATCTTTGCCCTGTATCTTATTATTCCTGCATTTTGCATCAACTCGTCTACTTTATCCTCCTTGTATTGACTCATTTTTACAGCATCAAAACCATCCAATGCCTTTCGGAAGTTTTCCCTTTTCTTAAGTATTGTATACCAACTCAAACCTGCTTGAAAAGTCTCCAATATCAACTTCTCAAAAAGATGTTGATCGGAATGAGAAGGCACTCCCCATTCTTTGTCGTGGTAATCTCTATACAACTGATCTTTTAAGCACCAAGCACATCTCGCTCTTCCGTCCATTTACTTTTTTAACAAAGCTAAGAAATAGTATCTTTGATTGCTTGATAAAACGAATTAAATATTACCTAAGAAAAATAAGTGGGATGGTGAAAATTATGCCTTCCAAAACTTCTACAAAGTATTTAATGAAGATTTACAATTGGCTAAGCCAAAGTAAAAACCCTCATCCAGGATTGATTAATGCTGTAAATCATGCCCTTACTAGAAGAATAGGCAAACGTTACATTGAATTTGAATTAACTAACATTTGTAATGCTAGGTGCATCTTTTGCCCCTATCCAGACTTCTTAAAAACAGACAAGAAATTTGTTCGCATGGATTTTGAAAGTTACGACAAAGCGCTTCAGACCATAGATAAACTAGATTATTCTTTAATTAGCTTTACTCCCACCACCGGTGATACTTTACTTCACCCTGACTGGGATAAGATGATGGCAAAAGCCATGGCCATGGATAAAATAAAGCAAGTGATTTTCTATTCCAATGTTATTTTATTAGACGAAGAATGCACGGAGAAATTCATTCAACTCATTAAGAACGACAAGGAAAAAAAGCTCTTTAGTCTAATGTTCTCAGTTGGTGGTATGGATGCAGAAACCTACAAAAGGATTTTTCAAGTGAACAAATTTGATGTCGTGGTTAAGAACATTAACCACTTTCAGAAAAGGCTAAAAGAAGAAAATCTGATCATCGGTATTTACATAAAAATGCGAATCCCTGAGTATCACGTAGTAGATGAAAAGACTGCACAAAACTTGTTTAACGAATACAAGTACCCCTATACTTTTGTGGACGACAACAAATATTTCGAGGTTAGTGACCATGTAAAGGCCTACGACGAATTAAAATACACCGAGAACAACGTTGTACCTAAAAAGGCTTGTAGCTATCTCCAAAAAACACGCTTTGCCGCAGATGGAGGAATCTGGGCCGATGGTTGTGTGCTCTCTGAGCTACCTAATGACTCTACTCTTCGTTTAGGAGATTTAAACGATTCATGGGACAACATTGAAAAGAACAGGAACAAGATTGTGCAAGATTGGGAGCAAAAACAAGAGATCCCTTTGCCCTGCCAAGGATGCACTATTTACAATTGTGATTAGATCAATTCAGTTCTTGGCTTATCAGCCAAACTGATGTTGCTTTTTGTCTTGAAACAAAAAGTGACCAAAAGAAGCGTTCGAAAGACAAAAATGCGAAACAGGGAAGGGTGAATTCAATAAGTCATTGAAAGCTTACCAAAGCGCTTGCGTTTAAATAATGACAATAAATAAATTTAGCGATACAAATGATAATCTTACAATCAATCATATAAGCACGCCATAAAGTCATCGGTCATTAATTTATGACTTTGGCTTAGCTTTCTAAACTTATTGGAGAGAGCGAGGAAGCATATTTTTGTCATGTTTTGCTATACTTTTTCAAAAGTATTTAAATTGATACAAGACCTCCCCTTCTTTGTTTGCATTGTACTATTTATAATTTTGATTGAATAGGGACATTTTACTTTAGGTACAATTCCAAAAACCAATTAACTTTGTAATTCGTAAAAGAATAAAAATGAAAAAAATATTTCCGGTATTCATTATAGCCATGGCTCTTATCGCTTACCAATCTTGTAAAAAAGAGGACAAAAAAGAGGAAGAAGTAGTTGTAGAAACAATCGAATACAAAACTTTTGATAAAGAAAGAATCGCATTTGGTGGAGACCACAAACAAACGGTTGCAAAAACTTTTACAATGCACCCACAGGAGAAGAACATTGATAAGATAAAGATGTTTGTACATCTCGATTGTCCTGCAGGAGGTTGTAATATCTGGGATGTATATGCAAACATAAAGGTGAAAAATCAAGAAACAGACGAATGGATGGAAATAGGTCGTTACATTACGCCTTATGGTGTGGATACTAAGCCAGTTCCTAGAGGTTTAGAAATTGATGTTACAGACTTTAAGTCTTTGCTGCATGGTGAAGTGGAACTTAGAGCAAGAATAGAAACTTGGGGTGCCGATGGATGGGAATTAACAGTAAACTTTGAGGTAACAACGGGCAAACCTGATTACCAATATTACGTAGTTTCTAAAGTAATGGCTTACGACGAATGGTCCACTTCCGGTGTGCCTTATGGAAAAGACCACTCCAAAGATTTAACTAAGACCATTGCAATTCCAGCAGGTGCTAAAGCAGCTAATTTTAGAACTATTCTTTCTGGTTGGGGACATGCCACTCCTACAGACCCTGATGGAAGACCTTGTGCAGAATGGTGCTATAGAACACATAAAATAAAACTAGATAATGTAGATGCTTTTTCTCACTACATGGGTCCTTTAGGTTGCGCTAATAATCCAATAAAAGCCCAAAGAGGTAATTGGGAACCAGACAGAGCTGGATGGTGTCCTGGAATGGCTGTACCAGTAAGGCAAGATTCCATCTCAGCAGATATGATGGGTAAAACAGTTGCTTTTGAATACGATTACGAAGATTGGACCACAGATGGGGGCAATACTTCTGGTAATGCAGGAGCATATAATGCTACTTCTTGTTTCATCATTGTAAAAAGTAATTCTCCAATTGAGAAAGCAGTAATAACAGACTAATAGTTTATCAAAATAAAAGACCCATCGCAGGCTCCACCGTTGGCGGACAAGTCTGGTTTGTGGCGATTTATTTGAACATCCATCATTCTGCTGTTCAGAGCGTAAGCGAAGAATCTATTCAATAAACGGTTACCAAATGATTTTTCTTCCGATAGTTATCGGAAGGTTTAGCCAATAAATCTTTAATTCCTTACCTTTGCACACCTTATAATTATGGAAGCAACTTTAAAAACTACCACGACAGCAAAAAAACAACTGTACATAGAAAGCTATGGTTGTGCTATGAACTTCTCTGACAGTGAGATAGTTGCTACTATTATGCTTGAAAATGGTTTTGAAAGCACGAACGAGGAAGACGATGCAGATGTAATTTTCATCAATACATGCTCCATTAGAGACAATGCTGAGAAGAGAATTAGAGACCGACTTAAACACCTCAGAAGAAATAAAAAGAACAACAGTGAATTGGTTATTGGAGTTCTTGGCTGTATGGCAGAGAGACTTAAAAAACAGTTACTGGAAGAAGAAAAACTCGTAGATGTTGTAGCCGGACCAGATTCCTATAGAGACTTACCTAAATTGGTTTCTGAAGTGGTAGATGGACAAAGAGCAATAAACGTGATGCTCTCTCTAGAAGAAACTTATGCAGAAATAACTCCAACTAGATTAAACTCCAATGGTGTTACTGCATTCATTTCTATTATGAGAGGATGCGATAACATGTGTACCTTCTGCGTAGTACCATTTACTAGAGGAAGAGAAAGAAGTAGGAGCCCAGAAACCATCGTTCAAGAGGCTATTGATTTACAAAAAGAAGGATACAAGGAGATTACTTTGTTGGGTCAAAACGTAGATTCCTTTCTTTGGTTTGGAGGAGGACCTAAAAAAGAGTTCAAAAAATTAACCAAAGAAGAACAAGAATCCTCTGTCAACTTCCCTAAACTTTTAGAAATGGTAGCATTGGCTGTGCCAAATATGCGAATCCGTTTTTCTACCTCACACCCCAAGGATATTTGTGATGATGTCATGTTTACAATGAAAAAATACGATAACATTTGTAAATACATTCACCTTCCAGCTCAAAGTGGAAATTCTAGAGTTCTAGAATTAATGAATAGAACTTATACCAGAGAATGGTATTTAAGCAAAGTAGAAAGAATAAGAGAAATCATGCCTGACTGTGCTATTTCTTGTGATATTATTTGTGGCTTTTGCACAGAAACAGAATCGGATCATGAAGATACTATTTCCTTAATGAAGGAAAGTAATTTTGACTTCTCCTACATGTACTTCTACAGTGAAAGACCTGGTACATTAGCTGCTAAGAAACTTGAAGACAATGTTCCATTAGAAGTAAAAAAGAGAAGGCTTACCGAAGTAATCCAGCTTCAAAATGGCATTGCATTTGAAAAGAACAAATTTTACCTGGGTAAAGTGGTCACCGTGCTAATTGAAGGCACATCGAAAAAATCCAAAGACGAATTTAAAGGACGTAACGATCAAAACATTACTACCGTTTTCCCAAAAGAGAATTATAAGTTAGGAGATTTAGTTGACGTTTTAATTGAAGACCATACTACTTCAACTTTAAAAGGGCATGCCATTGGCCTAGCCAAATAATTCTTTACTTTTTCTAAATTGCCTTGTAAAAACTGTTGACCGAGCCTTTGTCTAAGGCAATAAGTTTATTTTAGCAGCTCTAGAATGTGTGGATCACTCCAATCTGCAGCACCCATTTTATTTATAAGCACCTTACCTTCTCTATCTATAATATAGGTAACTGGAATACTTTGAGTTGTTACAAACTTAGGCACATATTCTGAATAGAAAACTGGCAAATCCAATTTTTCTTTCTTCAAAAAATCTACAACCACCTCATGCTTTTCGTTACTAATAAGAAAAATTTTACCTTCTCCAGAATGTCCTTGAACCAAGGATGCAATAGAGGGCAGTTCAGCTTTACAAGGTCCACACCAGGTTGCCCATAAATTTAAAAAAATAGGGCTTCCTTTATAATTCAGAAGATTAAAAGAGTCCCCATGCATATCATAAAAAGTATAATCCATGTCAGAAGGGCTTAATGCAACACTATGCTCTAAAGTGCCGGGGCTTCCTGCAAGAGACATGATCCATGATTGAACCTTTATCCTTGCTGGCGCATAAAGCAATATGCCCACTAGCGCAACAAAGAGGATGTTTCCTGGTTTAAGGTATTTTCTAATCATTGGTTTACAATGATACGTAATAATCACTAAATCAGAAATCTACTAAATACACAATCAAATGTATTCAAATCATTTGAAGCAATTTGGTCAAGATGAAACAGAAATGGAAATAGTATTCTTAAATCACATCTAGACTAATGATTTAACTCATTTTTCCCATTGTCCTTTATCATAAGAAACAGGAGTATATATATTTAACATTGCATTAATAAATAATGAAATCATGAAAAAAAGAGAACCAGTATCACACATAATGACAAAGGAATTAAGGACCATAAATTTAAATGGAGGTAATTTAATGAGTGCTAAAGAAACTATGGAGAACAACCACATCAGACATTTACCAGTAGTGTCTGGTGATAAATTGGTAGGAATAATTAGTTTAACCGATATTCTGCGAATTAGTTTTGGTGGTAATTTTGATCAAGAAGAAACAGTGGATGCAAGTATCTTTGAGATATTGACTGTACAACAAGTAATGAATAATTCACCTAGAACTGTTTTAGCCGATACCACTATAAAAGAAGTTGCAGAAATCCTTTCAAAGGAAGAATTCCATGCCTTACCAGTTGTAAGCGCAGACAACAAAATTGAAGGTATCGTTACAACAACAGACTTGATTAAGTACTTGATAGACCAATACTAAAACCATAATTCATAAGTCTGCAAATGCATTATCGTAAGTTTTGGTTACTTCATAAAGAAGTTTTCACTCTTTGGTAATTAAAAAGTAAATTTGCAGCCTTATGATGATTGAAGTATTAAAATCTAAAATTCATACGGCAACACTGACTCAAACAGAGTTAAACTATGAAGGCAGTATAACCATAGATGAGGACCTTTTAGATGCAGCGAATATGATTGCTGGCGAAAAAGTTCTAATCGTTAACAACAACAACGGTGAGCGAATTGAAACTTATGTAATAGTAGGTGAAAGAGGTAGTGGAATAATTGGTCTAAACGGTGCTGCTGCAAGAAGAGGACAAGTTGGAGATATTCTAATTATTATTTCCTTTGCTTTGATGGATTTTGAAGAAGCAAAATCTTATACACCAACACTTGCATTTCCAAATGCAAAAAACCAGCTTTAATGTCCTCTAAATTTAAATCAGTATTAAAATCGTCCTTACCAATTCTTATTGGTCTTGGATTGGTTTATTATATGCTTTTCTACAGAATGCAACCGGAGGAACGCACAGCAATGATGACCTCAATGAAAGAGGCGAATTTTTGGTGGATTGGTTTAAGCTTGATTTTAGGGATAATTAGCCATCTAAGTAGAGCATATAGATGGAAATTCACTTTGAATGCCTTAGGACATGAGCCTAAGTTTTTAAATAGCTTTTACTCCGTCATGATTGGCTATATGATGAATTTACTTGTTCCTAGAATGGGTGAAATTTCAAGGTGCGTATATTTTTCAAGATATGAAAAAATCAGTTTTGAAAAATCACTGGGAACCGTTATTGCAGAAAGAATTGCAGACGTCATAATCTTATTATTACTCATTACAATAACTCTCATTCTTCAGTTTAAACTATTGTTTTCATTAATAGAAGACTCTCTGGTTGGACAAGCAATTCAAAACCCTTTGATAGCTGTACTAATTGTGGTTGTTTTAATTGTTATTGTCTATTTGGGTATTCAGTTTGTAAAAAAATCGAATTGGGGGGTAATTGTTAAGGTAAGAGGTTTTCTATTAGGACTTCTGGAGGGACTTCAGTCTATCCTTAAAATGAAGAAAAAGCTAGCATTCCTATTTCATACTTTCGTTATTTGGGCATTGTATATAGCCATGTTTTGGGTTTGTTTTTATAGCATGCCAGGAATTGATGCAGTACCCATAAGTGGTATAATGGCTGGTTTTGTTGTTGGAGGAATTGCCGTTGCAACAACAAATGGTGGACTTGGGGCTTATCCTGCTGGTATAATGGCCATACTTGCCTTATACGGAGTAGATGAAACATTGGGCGGCGCATTTGGCTGGGTAGTATGGAGCTCTCAAACACTCATGTTGCTTATAGTAGGACTCGTTTCCATGTTATTAATAAATTTATACAATAGGAAAAATGAAACACAACAACTCAATATACCACAAGATTAAAACCCTTCAGGAGTTACTCCCAGTAGTAGACTTTTGGAAAAATGCTGGCGATACGATTGTATTTACAAATGGTTGTTTTGATATTTTACATTTAGGACATGTAGATTACCTTTCCAAAGCAGCAGACAAAGGCACCAAGTTTATAGTTGGGGTTAACTCCGATAGCTCAATAAAGTTATTAGGTAAAGGATCTAACAGACCACTGCAGAACCAAAAGAGTAGGGCAACTGTTATATCTGCCTTAAGTTTCGTTGATAATGTTATCCTATTTGAAGAGGAAACACCCCTTAAATTAATTTCTTCCCTATTGCCAGACATACTAGTTAAAGGAGGAGATTATATTGTAGAAGAAATTGTAGGATACAAAGAAGTAACTGAAAATGGAGGAAAGGTAGAGCTGATCGACTTTGTTCCAGGTTATTCTACAACTGCCATTGAGAATAAAATTTTACAAGGTTAAAAATCTGACAATGTTGCTACTTGCAACATTGGTTTGCTTTTTGACATAATAATAAAAACAAATTGGTTTATTTTGTTAGAAAGAATAAGCTACTAATTTTACGAATTGAATGACTGAGAAAAAGAATAAGCCGCAATCAAAAAAAGATAAGAGCACACCAATACCGCCAAAGTTTAATTTTTATTGGATTTATGCCATAATTATGGTGGGTTTATTGGCAATGGCTTTTTTACCTAAAAAAATAGGTGAAAAAACAACCTTAAAAGAAGTGCTTTCTATGGTAGAGAGTCACGATGTTGAGAAAATTGTAGTTGAAAACGATCGATTTATATCCGTTTACTTAACAAAAGAAGCTCTTGAGAATGACAAATACAAAAAGATTAAAGAGAAAAACGGACTTTTTGGCGGGAAACCAGCACACTTTGAATTTGAATCCAATTTTGAATACTTTATTGCAGAAATAGACAAGCTTCCTAAAGCAGATACAAAGGAGTTAAGGATAGAACAACAGCACACAAAGGACTATTCTTCTTTAATGAGTTGGTTGTTCATGATAGCCATCTTTGTTATCTTCTGGGTATTTATAATGAAAAGAATGAGTGGCGGAGGTGCTGGTGGTGCTGGTCAATTGTTTAACATTGGTAAATCAAAAGCAAAATTATTTGATAAAAACACAAAGGTAAACACCAATTTTAATGATGTTGCCGGTCTTGAAGAGGCAAAAGTTGAAATTAAAGAAATCGTAGATTTTCTTAAAAACCCAAAAAAATATACAGACTTAGGTGGAAAAATTCCTAAAGGTGCTCTACTTGTGGGCCCTCCAGGTACAGGTAAAACATTGTTGGCAAAAGCAGTAGCTGGAGAAGCGGAAGTGCCTTTTTTCTCACTATCAGGATCAGACTTTGTTGAGATGTTTGTTGGTGTAGGTGCTAGTAGAGTAAGAGATCTATTTAAACAAGCAAAAGAGAAGTCACCAGCTATCATATTCATTGATGAAATTGATGCAATAGGCAGAGCTAGAGGGAAAAGCATGCAACAAGGAGGTAACGATGAAAGAGAAAATACCTTAAACCAATTGTTAACTGAGATGGATGGTTTCGGTACAGATTCAGGAGTAATTATTCTTGCTGCAACCAATAGAGTAGATGTTTTGGATAGTGCCTTATTAAGAGCAGGTAGATTTGATCGTCAAATATTTGTAGACATGCCGGACTTAAACGAACGTAGAGCAATATTTGATGTTCATTTAAAACCCATTAAGGTTGTTTCTGATTTAGACAGAGATTTTCTAGCTAAACAAACTCCAGGTTTTAGTGGTGCAGACATTGCAAACATGTGTAACGAAGCAGCATTAATCGCAGCAAGAAAAGATAAGAAGATTGTAGAAAAACAAGATTTTCTAGATGCTGTAGATCGAATTATTGGTGGTCTAGAGAAAAAGAATAAAATTATTAAACCAGAAGAGAAGAAAGCTGTCGCTTATCATGAGGCTGGACATGCTACTGTAAGCTGGTTATTAGAATATGCCAATCCATTAATCAAGGTTACTATTGTGCCTCGTGGGAGAAGTTTAGGTGCCGCTTGGTACTTACCTGAAGAAAGACAAATTACAACTACTGAACAGCTCTTAGATGAGATGTGTGCTGCATTAGGAGGAAGAGCAGCTGAATTTATTGCTTTTGGTAAAATATCTACGGGTGCTTTAAGTGACTTAGAGAAAGTAACAAAACAAGCAATGGCAATGGTTTCAATTTATGGTCTGAACGAAAAAATAGGAAACGTTTCTTATTATAACATGGACAATGGATTTAACAAACCATTTAGTGATAAAACGGCAGCTTTGATAGATGAAGAAATAAAAAATCTTACTGATCAACAGTACCAAAGAGCCATTAAGATTCTTACAGAGAACAAAGATAAGTTGGAGCTTCTTGCAAATAAGTTATTGGAAAAAGAGGTAATATTTAAAGAGGATTTAGAATTAATCTTTGGCAAAAGACCGTTTGATGAAGCGGTAGTAATAGAAGAAAAGAAAAGTGAACCAATTGCTGTGGAATCAGAAAGCGTTGATACTGAACCAATCGAATCTGAAGAGGTAAATATTATAGAAACTGAGGATAATACAGTTTCTCCTGCAGAAGAAGACCCAGAAGAATGAACAAATACCTAAAATACAGCATTCTCTTTTCGATTTTTTGTTGTATTTTAGTATCTCCTATTCAAGCGAATCCTTCCGTAAAAAAGAAGTTTGTCTCCTACCACGAAAATGGTAAGATTAAGGAAAAAGGGATTTACAAGAATGGCGAAAAACATGGGAATTGGTGGACTTACTCTAATTCTGGTGTTCGTAAATCAAAAGAGAGATTTAAAAAGGGAGTGCGCATATACCTTATTGAATACAATGAAAAAGGCTTAAAGGTTAGAATAACCAATAAAAAAGGAGTCTCAAAAGAAGTTACAGATTGCGGTTGTTAATATGAATTTAGAATTAAAATGGATAGAGAAAGAAAAGAAAAACACGGAATTTGTTTCTAGTTTAGCTGAATCTCTAAACATTGATGAATTCCTAGCTCAGCTTTTATGCAATAGAGGCATTACCACATTCGAACAAGCAAAAAAATTCTTTAGACCTGATATAAATGATCTTCACGATCCATTTCTTATGAAGGATATGGAAACCGCCGTGAAAAGGATTGACAAAGCCATTGAACAAAATGAGAAAATTTTAGTCTTTGGAGATTACGATGTGGATGGTACAACAGCGACTGCATTGATGTATCAGTTTCTTGCCCAATTTACAGAGAACATAGAATATTATATTCCTGATAGATTCAAGGAAGGGTATGGCATTTCGGAGGCTAGTATTGACTATGCACACGAGCATAATTTTAATTTAATTGTTGCATTGGACTGCGGTATTAAGTCCAATGATTTAATCGAAAAAGCAAATGGTTTAAACATTGATTACATCATTTGTGACCACCACCTTCCAGGAGAAAATATTCCCAATGCTATTGCCGTCTTAAACCCTAAAAGAGTGGATTGCTCTTATCCATTTAAGGAGCTATGTGGTTGTGGAGTTGGTTTTAAATTGGCCCAAGCCTATTGCGTCTATAAGGACATAGATGAAGATATGGTATTTCAATACCTTGATCTATTAACCGTTGCAATAGCTGCAGATATGGTTGAAATATCTGGAGAAAACAGAGTAATGTGTTATTTTGGGATGGAGAAACTTAAGACCAATCCTTGTATTGGTTTAGACAGCTTAGTAGTAAATTTAAAGTATCCCGAGATAAAAACAATCTCTGACATTGTATTTAAAATAGCTCCAAGAATCAATGCCGCTGGGAGAATGAAGAGTGGAAACATCATTGTAAAACTCCTCATTGAAAAAGACAAAAAACAGGCTCTTGAGATTGCTGAGTCCATTGAGAATGATAATACTTCACGTAAAGAATTAGATGCTAATATTACTGAATCTGCACTTGAAATGTTATTAAGTGATCCAAAAATGGAGTCAAAAAACTCTACTGTAGTATGTGATTCTGAATGGCATAAAGGAGTAGTAGGTATCGTGGCTTCTAGGTTAATAGAACATTACTACCGGCCTACCATTGTGCTCTGCGAAAAAGATGGCTTAATTACAGGATCCGCTCGATCCGTTGGGAATTTCAATATCCATGCAGCTATTGAATCTTGTGAGCATCTTTTAGTAAACTTTGGAGGTCACCACATGGCGGCAGGATTAACACTAAAAAAGGAGAACTTAGAAGAGTTTAAGAAAGAATTTGAAAAGGTTGTGACTGAGACTATAAGTCCAGAGGATAAAATTCCTAAATTATTTTATGATTGTGAGATTACTCTAGATCAAATCTCAGAGAAGAACCTAAATATTATTGAGCAAATGAGACCCTTTGGACCATCTAATAGAACTCCGAAATTCTATTCTAAGGGTCTTCAAAATGCTGGATCCAGGTTGCTAAATGGAGGTCACATAAAAACACAACTAAAACAAAAAAATACATCTATGGGTGGAATTGCCTTTGGACAGGGAGCAGAGACATTCGCTCTAATAGAAAAACATCCAGTGGATGTTATTTATAAATTTACTTGGAATGAGTTTAGAGGGACTAAAAGCATCCAAATGGAGATAGAGAAAATTAAGCCTTAATTGCTTTTTTAATGCTTTGTATAGTATCTTTAATTACATTTTGCCACAAGAACCTATTACTTATAGTTTCTTGTGCCGCTATACTTTCCTCTACCAATTTAATTGATTCCAAATTACAGTAATACTTCAAAACCTCTAAGAATTCCTTTTTATTACCAGAAGAGATTAATCTACCATTTACATTATTCTTTACTACCTCATCAACAGCACCTACATCCGTAGCAATTACAGGAAGTCCTAAAGCCATAGACTCCAGAATTACTGTAGGGAGTCCTTCCGAATAGGATAGGCACAATAATATATCCATCTTATTGTAAATACTCTTTAACTCCTCTTCTGAGGATACTTCGCCCCAATATTTCACATTAGGAAGATTAATTTTTTCATCATTAGGAAAATCGCCCACAAAATGGAATTCTGCTTTAATAGATAAAGAATTTATGCCTTCATAAATTAAATCAATTGCCTTAATTTTATTTGGTCTTCCTACAAAAACAAACTTACGAACTTTGGAAAAATCTTTTCTTGGTAGACTTAGCCAATGATTTTCAATTCCATTTAAAGAGGATAGGATTCTTTCCTCAGGGAATGGAATTTTATCTCTAATTAAATTGGTCATATTACCACCAAGAGAGAACAAATAATCGGTCTTATTTGCATAAGCTCTTATCTCCTTATTTAATAATATACTTTCCAATCTCTGCTTCAAACCAAATGTTTTTTGCAGACTATTGTACCCATGAAAATGAATTCCAATTGGCGGGCATTTATCCTTGTTATTTAAAAATTCCCATGCTGTGAAGCCCTGAGAAAAAATAAAATCATATTCCTTTATACTGGCCTTTATTATATCCCAATATTTCCTAGAAAGCTTTTTCGAATTTCTTAAATAATGACCTGGTAAAATACCTGATTGAGGAAATTGAACACAGTGCGTATTAAAGTTATCCTTTTCACTCTTAAATAATAAATGCTGTATTTCTTGAGACGAAGGACATTTAGACCCAAAATCTACACAATGCAATAAAGTTACTTCATTCTCCTCATTTCTCAAATATTTAGCCAGATTATAAGAATGTTTTTGCATTCCCCCCATTACAAAAGGATAAATACCGTCGGTTATTAATAAGATATTCATATGTAAATAAAAACTTTTTTAAATAGAAAATTAAATCCCTTAATTTTATAAAATCCATTATTAAATAAAAATTTATAAATGGAGAGAACCATTTTCTCTTTGGAGTTATTAGAACCAAATATTCTTGCTAATAAAACATTCACAATTCTATTGGGAATATCTTTCCCATCATAGAAATAGAGCACATCTTTAAAAGCATTTATAGCAGTTCCCTTTAAGTGCTTTTTATTCTCATTTAACTCAGTATTAAAGAAGGCAACATATTCTGCTACTCCTTTCAATTTATTTATTAATCCCTTTTCTGGATTGGCTATGCTCCTCTCTGGATCTATTCTATAAAAGAAATCCATTTCATCATCTGAAATTATGTATTTAAGGTTTGAGATTAATGCTCTAGTATGCAGTTCTACATCTTGTAATCTTTCAAAGTTCTCTAGAAAGCCATTCAAGCTATTTAATGCACTTTTTTTCCATAAAACACTCGAAATATTCCATGGTAAATCATGGCTTAAAAACATCTTTAAATAATCTCCTTTTGGCACTTTCCAACTCAAATTTGAATCGCCAATAGCCTTTAGAAAAGTGCCTGTATTGAAAACGGCAAAATCACAATTCTTCTGCTCGATAAACTCTATTCTTTTTTCAATACAAGTTGCGGTAATTAAATCATCAGAATCTAGAAAGAAAACATACTTTCCTTTCGCATTTCCAATTCCAATATTCCTACAAGTAGAACCACCCTTTGGTTTTCTTTCTCTTTGTATGAGTTGTATCCTTTTATTTGCCTCAGCTAAACTTTTTATGATATTTATAGAATTATCCTTTGAGCCATCATCTACTATAATAATTTCAATATTTTTATAAGATTGAGATAAGACACTTAGTAGCGTTTCTTCTAAATAATCCGATTTATTAAAGTTTGGAATTATTATGGAAACTAAATCTTTCACAAATGATTTGTTATTAAATCTTGTACCACATTTGATAGACTAAATTGTTCTATGGGATAGGAAGAGTTATACTTCAAGTTTAAGCTGTTACTTTTTAAGCCTTCTACCAATTCGTCAATATCACTAATGTTGTAAAATAAACCCAAATTATTATTCTCAATAAAGTTTGATAATTCTCCATTTTCCGAAACCAATATGATAGGTGTTCTTAGTGCAACTATTTCATAAATTTTTGAACTTATAAAATTTTTATATCGCTCTGGATAAAAAGCCAAATAATAATCACTATTTCTAATCTCCTTAAATAATTTATTTTCTTCTACTCTGCCCCTCATTTCGAATGAAAAATTATTATTCTTTGTTAAAGGTTTTATAGAAAGATTTGCAGAAAATATAGAATAATTAACTTCACATTTGCCTCCCTCATTTACCATCTTAGTATTAAAATCAATTACATCAGAAATTGATTCTTCATAAACAGTCCCACCATAAATTAGGCTTATCCCTTCGGGTACATGGTTTGGCCGCTTATTTCCCTTACTCTGGAAATCATAAAAATGCGGGAGGACTAATGCTTCTTTATTGTATTTCTGCGAAAAATAAACATTCATGAACTCACTAGGTACAATGATTAACCCAAATTCGTCTGATACTTTTCTTTCTTTGTATTCCTCTAATTTCCGTTTTTTATTAGAAATAATGTCCATACCATAATTACTATCCCAGGTCCATGGATCTCTAAAATCTACAATGAACTTTGTATTAGGGAATTCTTTAATAATTTTCACTATTTCAAATGCCATATTAAAAGGTGCGACCGAAACTATTACAGAATCATATTCCTTTTCTTTAAGTAGCTTCCTGGCTTTTTGTGCAATAAATTTTCCAGAAAGGATAGACCTATCATAAGGTGTTCCTTTAAGCAAGCTTAAAAAGAATAAGCTTATTTTATAAAGAACCTTATCCATAAAAGTTAGGGATTGCTTTAGCAAAACCCTAGGAAATAGTGGTTTAAAATATTGCCTATTTATTCCATCTTCCTGCTTCGAAATGGTAGAAGTTAATACATCTACTTGTATTCCATTTTCCAGAAATTTCTTCGCAATTTTCGACCATCTTCTACTGCCTATCTCTTTGGAGGGATTAAATAAATAAGAAATGATTAATACTTTTTTCAAGGTTAATTTCTTCGTAAATTATTTTTAAACTTAACTTTTTGCTTTGCAATCATTAAGAATTTCCATTTGCTGTAAATCATACTTTTCTGATCTCCAATAATCCGAAACCTGCTTACCTGTAGCCATCCATGGCTTTTTAGAAGTAGCATACTTCAATATAGCCTCATAAATTTCTAGCTCTTCCTTAAGCATTCTATCGTTATGCCAAAGCAGAGTCAAAACGCCTCTATTTTGTTCTACAGTATCAATTACATTTTTACAAAATGATAATTGATCTTTCGCATTTAATCCCATGTATTTCGTTAAGGTGATATCCATAATAACTAAGGGTAACTCCATAATATCAAGGAACTTATTTTTCTCAATAGAGTATGGTCTAAATGGATGACACATACCATTTCTAAATCCAATTTGATTGGCATAACCCAAAGTAGTATCGTATTCAAAATTAAGATCATTTAAAATAGACCAGGTAATAGGGTTTTTGAATTTCAGAAAATGCCCCCTATAACCTCCAACTTTATGGCCCAAAACAGTTTCTAAATTTCCCCTTTCCTGTTTTATTTTCTCCTTATCCATATATGCATTAAAACCTCCATGCAAGCCTATTTCCCCATTTGAATGAACAATTTTTTCAAAGTTTGATTTCATCTCTTTTAATTCATAATTAAAATCCAATTCACCTCGTAATAAAGACAGAAAATAAAAACTAGATCTTATACCATACTTATTTCCAATTCCTAAAACTTGGTCAATATCAAATTTACGATTTCCCCTATTCCCTTTTAATGATTGCTTAAGATAAATAATGTTTTTCTTCTCTTTAAAAGCAGTTTTAAGGGTTGAATAATTGAGGCGATTGTTTAAGACATCGACATCATGAGAAACACATAATGCAAATTTACTTCTGTTAGGGTATTTGGGTAGAAAGCCCTTCTTAAGAAGGTATTGGGAAACTTCAGGAGTTAAAATATTGGAGCGATTGGAATGTGAATAGCAATTCCTATCAAAGTTATCTGTTTTTCCCAGTAACTCATCCTTTATGACAAATCTATCCCAAATTTCTTTTTCCATTATTGTAATTAAATGAGAGCAATTATATAATCTTTATAAAACAAGGGAGTTTGCTATAGAGTCTTTAGCTGCAGTAAATATTAAGAAAAATTCTAATCAGTATTCAATCCATATTGAACCGACACCTGAATTTAAAACATTTGCAAACATTTCTAATTCAAGAGCTGCTTGGAAATTACTTCCCATTTGTATTAAGAATTGCTAAGTTTAATAATCTCCATTTGTCTTTGGTATTCAATTCTTTTTTCCTCCAATGATTTAAGACCTTTTTATATATTGGATCTTCTTTTAAATAATCAAAATCATTCTTAACCAATTCTTCCATCCAAGTTTCTATTGGTGTTTGAAAACCTAGTTTTGCGTTTCTGTTTTTAGTAGATTCTGGTAAGAATTCCGCACAGGATTCCCTAAGAATCAACTTAGTAAATTCTCCATTCAAGAGAAAATTTATTGGTAAGGAGAAACAAAATTCCACTATTCTAAAATCCATAAATGGCATCCTAACTTCTATATTAGAAATCATAGAAGCCTTATCAAAATTACGAAGTATTGGAATCAAAGACCCATTGAAAAAATAATTTAATGCTATGGATTTCCCATTACTTTTTGACCAAGAATATGGTTCATTGCTAAGTGATATTGGAGGGTTACTTCTGTTCTCTTTTATAGTTTTTATTTTTAATAAAAACTTCCATAAAAGACCTTCTCTTTTATGGAATAACTCAAAATATTTCTTTATTTTTTCTTTTTCCGAATCTGGGTACATAGACAACAATTGTTTTTGCAATAATTTTCTGTCAAACAAACCAGAGTCATGTAATTCCCATATCATGTTCTTGTAACCAAAGAGCATTTCGTCCACACCATGTCCATCCAAACTCACCTTCACCCCATCCTTTGACATGGCACCATAAAGATCAATAATTCCTAGCAGTGAATCGCTCATTAAAAAATCTGACTTTTTGGTGGAATCAAAGATCCTTTTTGAGAAATTCTCTTTGTTTACCTCTACAAACTTACCCGTAGCTTTATGGAAAGCTAGAACTTCTAAAGCATCTTTTTTTTCATCTTTTTCCCAATCTGGAAAAGTCATGGTATAGGATTGATACTCCATGTCTAAAGCGCGCTCTAGAGCAATGTTTTTTGACGATAGGTGCTTTATGATTCCCATTACTGTTGAAGAATCTAAACCTCCACTTAAAGCAGTAGCAATAGGCACATCACTTCTTAACCTCAGCTTAGTTGCATCAATAATTAACTCTCTAAATTTCTTTTTAGCATCTTCAAAAGTTCCTTGGAATTCTTTAATATAACTATTGATATCATACCATCTTATTTGCTCTGGATTTTCTCCTTTTTTAAGCCTTATTGTATGCCCAGGTAATAGACGACAAATATTAGAGTATATTGTATAACCCAATGGTTCAATGACATAAGGATTATCCAATTCTAGTATAATATTATCTTCATTAAATTCCTTTTTATGTTCCATTAAAAAACCAAAAGCATAAGTTTCACTGGCAAATGAAAATCTCTTTTTATCTTCTTCATAGGAATAATAACAAGGTTTGATTCCAAACCTATCACAACTTAAAAGTAGTTCCTCTTTCTGGGAATCATATAAAGCGAATGCCCACATTCCATTCCATTTATGAAAAGCGTCTTCTCCCCATTCTTTATAGCTAGCAAGTAAAACTTCGGTATCTGTTTTGGTTTTAAAACTATGGCCTAAAATTTCCAATTCTTCCTTTAATTCTAAGAAATTAAATATTTCTCCATTATACACAATAGTAAATTCTCCAAAAACCATAGGTTGCTTCCCATTTTCCGATAGATCTAATATGGATAACCTTCTATGTCCCAGACCCAAAGTATCGCTATTCAATAATTCATAACCACTACCATCTGGACCACGATGCTCCATGCTATCCGTGAAAGCTTTCAGATCACTTAAGGCAACCTTTTCATTAAAATTCCATATTCCTGCTATTCCGCACATCTAAATTTCTCCTATTACTTTTGCAAATTCATCAAAATTTTTCTCTCCTAAAAAATGAGATTCCCAATATCCCCTTATGCCTTTTCTATCCCAATCTCTCATCGCTGCTACTTCAATTTGTTTTGCTAAATCTTTTGCATTAATATTCGAGTCTACTAATACACCAGTTTTGGGTGTACATATCTCTTTTGTACCCCTTACATCAGTTGCAAGTAAAGGTATACCAAATGAGGCTGCTTCTATCAGTGAAACAGGCAAGCCTTCTGTACGGCTTACATTGACAAATAAACTAATATAATTTTTTTTATAAAACTCCATTAAGCCTTCGTTTGCCACTTGGCCATGAAAACACGTTACAACATTTGGCACATTCGTAACTATATCTAAAACTTCTTTTTTAAGTGGGCCATCACCATGGTGGTGCCATATCACATTATTAAATTTTATCTCAATTAATGCATTTGCAAGAAGCTCCAATCTTTTTAATGGTATGATGGAGGAACAAGTTGCAATTACAATATCCCTTCCTTCTATAGGACCCATGCCATAATCTTTCGTCCCTAAATTTGCAACTTCTAAAGGTATATTAATCTTATGTTTGTTTCTAAAATACTCTTTACCATTTTTAGATATAAAGTATACATTATTGATTTTGCTCAAAGCATAATTATAGAAACATGGCAACCCATTAGGGTAATCTTCTTCGTATAAATCATAACCATGAGCCCGTGAAATAAAGTTAATTTTATTCCTCTTTTCTTTTAGCAAAGCCAATATTGCAGCTCCCTCATCTAACCAATAACTATAAAACAATACATCTGTATCGTTAATTTTCTTCTCCTTTAAGAATGAATCCAATCTATCACTTTGAACCCCGAATTTTAATAATAAGGATAAGCCTCCATTTTTCTTCTCTAGTTTCAAGGCTTTAAAAATACTACTCCAATTAAATAACAAATACCAAAATTTTTCACCTTTAGAAACATCCAAACTAAAAACATTTGAAACCGAAACATTAGCAGGGATTTCTATGTGATTTTTTATTGGCTTTAAAGTAAAAATAATGACCTTTTTAAAATACTTAGAAAGAAATGGCAACTCCTCTATTAAAAAAGTTTCTTTCCCCTTTTCTGGGAAGGAATTGGTTATTAAAACCAAATTTTTCAAGGGAATTTGACTTCTTTTAATAACTGTTCATTAAAGACATTTACACCAGCTGTGTTCAAATGTGAGTCATCGTAAAAATGGTTTTTGGTATTAATTCCTTCCATATTTTGAAAGTCGTAAAAGGGCACTTTATACTTTTGTGAAATAGAATCTACTTTCATTACAAAATTCTCCTGAGCAATCAGTGAATAAAATTGACTCACAGGACTATGCACTAAAATTATCTTTTGATTAGATTTTAAACACAATTCCATAATGTCTATTAAAACTTTAAAATCACTAATCATTTTATTGTTTTTAGAACCTTCCCTAAGTAACTTCAACCTACCAATCCATTCGAGATTAAGAGAATCTTTTTTAGTAGAAAAACCAGCATTTTTATACTCTTCATCTTTGTAAAGTGAAGGAAGATCTTCATTAATAATAGACGTAAAAGCAGTATTATAAAGTCTTATATCTGGCATTTCTAGAATCAGTCTCTTTTTTAAACCAGCGCTTGATGTATTTGTTATTAAATCAATAGAAGATTCTATGCTTTCTTGCTCAAAACCCAGTCTAGCCAAATCTAGTAAAATTACCTTCGGTTTTGCTGGAATAATAACTTCTTCAATTACCCTATAAGAGTTTTCTATAGATTGAGCACTAGAACCAAGATTCCATGCACTTACTCCCATCTTTGCAAAGAGTAGAGGGTTGTAACTTCTATAGGCCCTAGAGGAACCTACTATTATTACATCTCTATTAGAAAGGGAATCTTTGCTCTTAAATTTTTTATACGTTCCTCCACCTTTCCAAACATAATAATCATTGGTAATATAGACAGCTGGTTTGCCTTTGTAATTTACTTTAGAAAGAAGATACATCCCACCAAAATAGAAAACCCCAAGTAGTAGTATAAATAAAAAAATATTCTTAAAGATCTTACCCAACTTCTAATCGTTTTACTATTTTTTCAGCACAAGTACCATCACCATAAAGTTCAATTTTATTTTCTGGAAATTTCTTATAAAATAATTCATTAAATACTTTTATTATTTTATCCTCATTAGAACCCACAATAACATTGTACTTATTATCGATTAACTCCATCCATTCTGTTTCTTCTCTTATGGTTATACAGTACTTATTGCTAAAATAAGTTTCCTTTTGTAATCCTCCACTATCCGTAAGTACAAGTTTTGCATTTTTAAGTAGAGAGATCATTTCCAAATAGCCTACTGGTTCTATAGTTTCAAAATCTAAAATCAAATTATACTTTTCTATATAATTTTTAGTCCTTGGGTGCAATGGCATAACAACCTTCACTGTCTTATTAATTTCATTGAGCGAACTTATAATTCCAGCGAGTTTTGCTTCAAAGTCTGTATTTTCTGCACGATGCAATGTGCATAATACATAATCTTCCTTTATCGGAGATTCTGTTGATGCATTCTTTTCAAAATAACGCAGAGCATCATACATAATATCTCCTACTTTTTCTACAATACAATTGAATTTTTCAAAACCTTCGTCTACCAGGTTATCAATTGCTAGTTGTGTGGGACAAAATAGAAAATCAGAAATTCTATCCGTAACAATTCTATTTATTTCTTCGGGCATTTTCATATTGAAGCTCCTTAATCCGGCTTCTACATGAACCAGCTTTACATGTAATTTTTTCGCAACTAATGCACCTGCAAGAGTAGAGTTTGTATCACCAAACACTAAGATAAAGTCTGGTTTCTCTTTAAGAACGATGTCCTCTATCTCTTCCATCATTCTACCTGTCATGGCACCATGGGTTAAGCCATTTATATCTAGCATATAGTCTGGTTTCTTTAAGCCCAATTGATCAAAGAATATAGAAGACATATTAGAATCAAAATGTTGACCTGTGTGCACAATAACCTCTTCAAGAACCGAACTTTTTCTTATTGCATTACTCATAGGTGCAGCCTTAATAAACTGTGGTCTTGCTCCTATTATAGTTAATATCTTTTTCATTAAAAAAAAATTTAAAATTGGAAATAGACAAAAGCAACATTACCCCAATTTCCAAAAACCAACAAACAAAATGCTAGAAAGGAATACAATGGTAAGTGCCATTTTTTATGCTCAATAGCCTTAGATATTAAGCTTAACTTACTATCCATTAATACAAATACAATTAAGATCCCCAGTGTTATTATCACTCTACTCAACCCAAATTGATGTAGATAATCCACTACATTATTAATACCCCCAAAATCAAAAATCCCAGAAAGTATGGTTATTGAATGTGTTAGATTGTCTGCTCTAAAGAACATAAAGCATAGGAGCATAAATAAGAATGTTAAACCTATACTAATATTAGAATATAGCCAATTAGGAATCCTTGCAGCCCACTTTTTCCTTTGTTTAGCAAGTAATAATTCAATGGTTAAGGCTATCGCCTGTAATACTCCAAATACGACATAAGTCCATTTAGGGCCATGCCATAAACCACATAAGAAAAATGTCACAAACAAAGAATAAATAATTGCTTTTTTACCCCACTTTTTATGATTAAACATTATAGGAGTATACAAGTAATCCCTCAGCCAGGTACTCAATGAAATATGCCATCTTCTCCAAAACTCTGTAATGTTTTTACTTACGAATGGTAGGTTAAAGTTCTCCATTAATGTAATTCCAACAAGCTTGGCAGAGCCAATAGCAATATCTGAATAGGCAGAAAAATCACAATACAATTGGAAAGCAAATAATACTATTGCTAAGACCAAAACAATTCCACTTTGGTCTGCAGCATTATCAAATGCCGTATCTATAAGAATTGCCAGTCTATCCGCAATTACCACCTTCTTAAACAATCCCCAAATGATTCTCTTTGCACCTAAGAAAATATTATCAGGAATTAATTTTATCTTCTTCTCGAGTTGAGGTAGTAAATTACTAGATCTCTCTATTGGCCCAGCCACTAACTGAGGAAAAAAACTAATATATAATGCAAATTTCCCTAGGTGATTACAGGGCTTAATCTTACCATAATAAATATCTAGTATGTAACTTAATGTTTGAAAAGTATAAAAACTAATAGCCACAGGTAGTAAAATATTAAGACCAGAGAACGAATAATCCACATGTACTAGTCCCAATAAATCCATTATCGCATCATTAAAAAAATTAAAATACTTAAAGAAGAATAACACCAATATATTTGCCAGGACACCTATTCTCATAAATAACTTTGCCTTACGCCTGTTTTTTTCTATTGAATTACCTATGAGGTAAGAAACCACAGTAGTAAATGCGATTAATATGGAGTAGGCAGGTTGCCAAGTCATGTAAAAAACATAACTTGATACCAAAAGCAATAACCATCTTAACTTATGCAGTAAAACATAGAACAGTATTACAACAATTATTAAAAATAATATAAATATACCTGAATTAAATAGCATTAATTTTTTACTGTTTTTGTATTATTTTATCTTTATTAAATAACAAAATAACTCTAAACCGTCAATTTCCTCTCTACTAAAGAAAGTAAATCACCTGTGTTTTGTAAACCCATCACATCAAAACCAGATATTTCAATCTTAAATTCTTCTTCTGTATTTACAATTAGATCTAAATGTGTGATAGAGTCCCATCCATCTACATCTTCGGCAATTAAATTCCCATCCCACTCTAACTCTTCCAATTCAAAAGTTTTTTTGAATATTGCTATTAGTCTATTTTGTATATTGCTTTCCATTTTTTATTCTTTTATCATTAAAATTCGTCCATTATCCTCCATATCAAGGACTTTTTGCACCACAAACCCATACTTCTTATATGCTTTTATAGCATTTGTATTATTTTTCCACACCTGGACCTCCATTTTTTTACCTTTTAAGTTATTTTGTTTCTTAATAAAAGAAAATAACTCTTGAAAAATTCCTTGCCCTTGATATTCTTTTATAATTGCAACACTATCCAATTGAAATGTGCCAGGAGTCTTCGGGATATCAATATCCCTAAATTTCTTTAGCTTTGCAAATGATTTTACTAGTTCCTTCCTATCTATCACTTGCATTAAAGCACCCGTCATAAGATGGTTTGAATCCCCATGACTTCCTTCCTCATAAAAAGACATCCCACCTACTAATTGATCTTTAATTTCTACAACATAATAGTTTTTATATGTTAGGCCGTGACCTTCAAAATTATTATCCAAAACTTTTTCAAATATTGCTATAAGTTCCTCATAGGGTTTATTGAATAAAGAAGAATAAGTGTACATCTCATAACCAGTAGATTCACTTTCTAGTATAATTTTCGCAAGAAAACTTATGTCAGAATGTTTTGCTTTTCTAATTATCATCGAATTCTGCTTTAACAGCTTTTCTATCAATCTTAGAGTTACTATTTAATGGGAAGTGTTCCAGGTAAAAGAACTTCTTTGGCTGCATATAAAAAGGTAGTAAGGTGATTAATTCCCTCTTTTCTTCCCTATTAAGTTCTTGCTTTCTTTCAATAACAGCAACTAATTGATTATTATTTTCCTTAACAAAGGCAACACTATTTTGTATGTTTAATAAAAAATTTATCTTGTACTCAACCTCTCCTAATTCTACCCTATAACCATTAATCTGAACCTGGTTGTCTAATCGATTAAGGTACATAATATCACCATTGGATTGTTCTTTAACACTATCACCAGTGCAATAATATATCTCATTTTTGATTTTAATTAAAACATCTTTTGACTTTGACTCGTTATTAACATAACCACCAAAAACTTGGTCTCCTGTCACGATTAATTCTCCTATCTCATCCAACCCCTTATTTATGTTATAATCAAAACCAGAAATTGGTTTACCTATAGGCACTAAACCATTTTGGGTAATTGTCCTATCACCCACTTCATGAACAAAACTCCATACCGTATTCTCTGTGGGTCCATAAGCGTTAAATATAGAAGAATTCATTGCACATTCCTTCCAGTCATGTGCAAATGAAACTGGCAGAGCTTCGCCAGTAAAAATTGTGGAAGTCACAAAAGGTAAAGGATAATCTCTAAGTAACTTTAATTTCTTTAAATACGTAATTGCACTTGGAGCCATACAAACCCAATTCAACTTATTATCTAAGATTGTTTTAAAGGCATTTACTGCAATTATTCCATCTAATGGTGCAAGGTATAATGTAGCTCCTTTAAACCATGTCATAAAAGTAAGGGCTATAGAAACATCAAAAGATAGTTCAAAGGTTTGTAGAACCTTGTCCTCTCCTTTCATAGGGAGAGAAGTAAAAACATTTTGCAATAGAGCATTTAGATTTTTGTACTTTATTGGAATTCCCTTGGGCTCACCAGTACTTCCAGAGGTAAATAAAACATAAACTTCTAGGGAGCTATCATACTTCTTGATAACCCAATCCTTGTCTTTTTCTATTTCCTCAACATTTACTGGCCTTAAGCCAATTTCACTTAATTTGGAAACAGACTTTGAACAACAAAAGGCTAGTTTTAAATTAACAGACTTCTTAATACTCAATAGCCTATCTTTTGGGAATTTATGGTTTAATGGAACAAAGGTTTTATTTGCTAAAACAGTACCTAATATTGCCGCATATGTATGAAAATTATTGTCCGTAAAAATGCCTATTTTTCTAATTTCATTATCCTCTAAGTAGCATTTAACACCAAAAGCAGCACCATATAGCTCCTTATAAGTATAATATATCCCATTGCAATATAAGGCATTCTTATTATTATAATCCTTTGCAATTTGAACAAAATTATTCAGCATGAATATCTTTTAATGTATCCAGAAGCTTCAATACTTCTTTTTCAAAACTATATGGCGTTAAATCAAAATATTCTGGAATTTTTTTACTTTCAATATTTGACAAAAACTCATTGATAATATGTGGTATATTGTCTTTTGAGACAACAAATCCTAATCTGTGATCCTCTATAAACCTAGATACCTTTGTTTCCGGTCCAAAATAAAGAATGGGTTTTCTAGTCATTATCAGTTCATAGAACTTAGTTGTAAAATTGCCATCTATTTCATGTTTTTCTCTTACTATATACAACACCCCATCAGCTTCACATTGCTCCTTTAAAAAATCTTTTACAACACTTTTGTATGGATAAAAGTTTATGTTTTCTGATTCAAAATCAATCTTAGAAACCAAATTACTAGGAATATAGCAATCTGCCTGGGCATCTCTTTTTTCCTTAATATCCCCCAAGAAATCATTTAACAATTCAAAATATTGAGAATCCGAATAAGGGTGCCCACCAAAAACAAATTTAAGAGCACTTGAGTTCTTACCATTTGATTTAGGAAAATCAAAATCTTCAAAATCCAGGGCATGAGATATCACTGCCCCCCTCTTATAATTATACTTATCAATTATTGTATCATACACGGATATTACACCGTCTACACTATCAATAATCTCATGTTCCAATTGTTTTTGAAAATCATTTTCTAGTTTAGATAATTTATCACTATTGTGTTCATAAGGAAATGGATCTCTTAGGTCCAGAACAAATTTGCAATTCGCAACCTTTTTAAGCATTGGTAATAAAGCTAAATACTCATAAGGGCCTCCACTTGCTATTACAATATCAATGCTCTTTTCATGAATAATCTCTTTTGCAGCATTGTAAAATGAAGGAATACAATTCTTACTTGAATCCAAAGTTGTTTTTTTACCAAACGACTTGTCCCATAAATAGGAAATCTTCCACATGATCTTATCTACAAATTCTACTGGGAGAGATTTTTGGAACCTTTTCTTTTTATTCTCTATTGTTTTTATTCTAGTAACTTTTTCCTCTAGTTTTTCAACATCACCATCCCATGGAGAAGGACCAATAAAGTCATTGCAAATTACATATACATCGTGGTCAATCCTAGTAAGATACTTTGTGTACTTAGCCCATCTCCTCGATGCTACGCCTTCATATGGAGGAAAGTAGTATGAAATAACTAGAATGTTCAATTAAAAAGTGATGATTTCTAAATATAGTAGGCCGGATATAACTCCTCCAAAATATATTTTATATGATTTACTTATTTACAAAATATAACTTACACCAAACTAAGAATTTAAAGGAATGTAATACCTTCAAATCATCTCCTGAGTGATAGTATCAATATGCTCTTTTATACTAAAATTATTTTTAATTCTAATTTTTGCATTAGACCCAAATATTTCCGCCATTTTATGGTTTTCTATTATGTCAATTATTGCTTCAGCCATTCCATCCACATCATGTTCTTCCACTAAAATACCAGTTTCATTTTCAACAACTACATCTGGAATTCCAGCATGTCTAGTAGCAATTACCGGTATACCCATAGCCTGAGCTTCAATAATCGCAACAGGCGCACCCTCCATATCTCCATTATCAGCAACAATTGAATGTTGCAAAAAACAATATTTATCCTTCATAGAATTAAACACTTCCTCGGGATTCAAAAAACCCAAAAACTCTATTGAGTTATTTAATCCAAAATGGGTTGCTAAATTTTTAATACTTGGAAGTAAAAAACCATCCCCTCCCCAAACAAGTCTAATATTTTGATGTTTTTCAAATGCTTTTTTAAATGCCAATAAAGTATAATACGGCGCTTTTTTATCCTTAAAAGAGGCAACGGCAACAAAGACATGTTTCACTGGTTTGTTAACATACTCTAAAAACCTATTATTAGGGCCATATGGATTCAAAATCAGTTTTTCTTGTGGACAGCCTAGCGAAAGTAATTTTGCATGCATTACATTGGAAACAACAAATACTTTTGTTGCGTACTCAAACATCTTTGGGTAACTAATTCTGTTCTCTTCCAAAACCTTATAAACTGATGCATCATAACCATGAAAATGAACAAATAGTTTTATGTTATTGTCCTTACAAAAACCACATATAGCACTACCAGTATCTCCATATTCTGCTAAAACAGTTTTTACATTATTCTTCTTAAATGATTGTAATACATTCTGTAAATGAATAGATTCCAAAGTGGTAATACCCAATTTAATCTTAATTTTTTGAATTAGATTAGGTTTCGAAAAATCCTTATTTTTTTCTGTCTCACAAAAATATGGGATTTTACCTCCATAGTAAAAAATTGCACTTGGGATATTTTCTACATGAGCTCTTATAAATGTTTCATTAACAGCACTTAAAAGGCTTGGTGAAACTACAGCTATCTTTTTACCTTCCATTAATTCTATCTCTCATTATAATAGTAAATTTATCTGCACCACTTCTATTTAGGTGCGTATAGTCTGCAAAATACCTCTGTTTTTGTTCAAAAATAGTTGAATAATCAAAATAATCCACATTGTATTTTTTAGCCATTTCCTGTATCTTAAAAATACTCATATTTCTATTTTTTTCTTTTTCAAGAAATCTAGGATGTACTGGCGCTGTAAATAAAATAGTCACTTTATTCATTTTATTAGCTAAGCTAATAAAATTCTCCAAGTACTTTATATCTATAGGGTGAATACTACAAACAACAGAATCACCTTCAAAATTCTTATTAAAGGTATCTGACTCTAATCCTTCAAAACCAAAAGATTCATTAAAAGTATTCTTATCATAACTAGGTCCATAACCTAATGAATAAAAACTATTATATTCAAGAAATTTAGTCAAAGGAAGTTTCCATATTGTATTTTTCACTGCGTCCATATAGTCCTTTGAAGTCTCTTTAAATGGCGATTCCTTCACCTTAAGCGCAAAAACGTATTCTTTGAAAGGATCTGTATTAGTTTCATAACCAGAAAGTGTAAATTCATCAACTTCTAGCATTATAGTATCCATTTCATTATTTTCTAATGCTTGGTGCAGGAACAAAAAATGATCTCCATGACTCGTTCCATCAGAACCAAAATTCATCCACTTGCTTTTTATTCCTAAGACTTTGGGGTTCACAGAATGAAAAGCTCTACTGCTCCCAAAAATTGCAACATTATATACACCACCCTTATGTGTAACATTCCAAAAATCTTTCTGGTAGGTAGATACATTTTTCCAATCTTTAAAATAATAATTACTTAGGTAATAGTCCATTATAAAGGCAATTACCATGACAAGGGTGAAAAAGGAAAACAGGATTTTTAAAAACCTTCTCACTAAAATTGAAAATAAATAAACTCTGAAGCCCCATGATATTGCATTTGGAATAAAACCAAATAAAACAATAACAAATAAGATGCCCATCTTAAACCTTTGGGCCAATCCTTGATCTCAAAAGGATGATTTTTATTTCTTAAAATATATTCTACAACTAATAAGATAAGAATAAATAGAATACTAATTTCTTTTAAATGAAGCAATAAAATACCTGGATGATAACCAATGTTTTTAAACATGTAAAAAACATAATCAAAGGCTGAACCAAGGTCATCTGCTCTAAAAAATACCCAGGCAATACAAACCAATAAAAAGGTGAATATAATCCCACCTATTTCTCTAATGCTTGGGATTCTATTTGGATATAATTGATCCTCTGTATTGTTCCTATGTTTCTTAAAAAGAAAAGAAGGTAAAAAGTAAACAAAATGTAAAATACCCCAAACAATAAAAGTCCATTTTGCACCATGCCAAAAACCACTAACCAGAAAAACTATTGCTATATTTCTTAAACTTTTATTTCTTGATACTCTACTTCCACCCAAAGGAATATAAACATAATCTCTGAACCATGTGGTAAGAGAAATATGCCATCTACGCCAAAACTCCGGAATACTTCTGGTGAAATAGGGAGTTCTAAAGTTGGTTTTTAAATCAAAGCCAAACCACTTGGCTAAGCCAATGGCAATATCTGAATAACCTGAAAAATCACAATAAATTTGAAATGCAAAGAAAATAATAGATACCCATAAGGTAACACCTGAAAGAGTAGAGAAATCAGAAACCCCAAAAGTCTTGTTAACCAAAATAGCACAATTATCTGCCACTACTACTTTCTTAAAAAAGCCCCATAAGATTTGTCTACCACCATCTGCTAATCTTGCGTAATCAACCTCCCTTTTTTTATAAAATTGTGGTAGTAAATTAGATGCTCTTTCTATAGGACCTGCAACTAGCTGCGGGAAGAAACTTACAAAAGCTGCAAAAGCTACAAAGTCCTTTGTAGGGTCCAGTTTACCTCTATAAACATCAATGGTATAACTCATTGTTTGAAAGGTATAAAAGCTTATACCTACTGGAAGTAATACATTTAGTGTATCAGTATTCCAATTGACCCCAAACACAGCTATTAAATCCTCAAACGAATCAATAAAGAAATTACAATACTTAAAAAACCCTAATAAACCAAGATTAAAGACCATGCTTATTATTAAGAATAAGCGTTTGTCTTTTTTATTCTTCTTATTGGCAATAGCCAATCCACATAAATAATCCACTACCGTACTGGCAAAGATTAAAAACAGAAATCTCCAATCCCACCATCCATAAAACAAATAACTAGCAGTAGCTATAAAAAAATTTTGAACCTTTAAATTCCTCTTCAGTATAAACCAATAAATAATAAATACAATGGGTAGAAAAAGAAAAAAGGGTAGTGAATTAAATAGCATCTAATAAATTTTTCAAATGTAATTTTAACTTGTTAAAAACAGGTTTATAGTCTAAATTCTCCCTTGCATACTTATGCATAACTTGCGGATGATTCTTATCTTTCCTACTATTATTAATAAAACCTTCTATCTCACTAATAATATTTGGATTGCCTTCAAAATCAACAACACTTACAAATTTACTAATTTCACCTTTGTTCTCATTAAATGCTGTATCTGGGCAACCTATAATAAAAGGAATTCCCATTGCTATATATTCCCTAGACTTAAGACTGGAAAACTCATTAATCTTTACTCGATGAGGTGCTAGACTACCTATTGTTATATCCGACTCTGACAAATACCTCCTAATACCAATTTGATCTTGTTTCCCTACAAAGTTTACATCAATCCCTTTACATATTTCACTTACCTTTTCAGTCTTATCTCCAATGTATATTAATTTAAAATCATTTTCCTTTTTACTTATTCTTAATGCATTACAAAGTAAATCTAAACCATGCCATTCCTGATATGACCCTATTAAAATAGACAAGGAATATTTATCGTTTTTAGGAAATTCTCTAGGAGTAAAATTGGATGATTTTATAGGATTTTTATAAATAAAATTACAATAATTAAAACCAGCTCTGTGGTTTTCATACTTCATAATTTCATTAGTAACAGCAACACCACAAAGGCAATTTCTAAACAACAATTTAACAAAGTATTTTTCTACTAATAAATTATATTTTAACCCGGAATCCTTAATAATACCAAGTTTAATTTCATCAATTTCCTTGGTATTGTGTTCTAAGACTAATTTATTCTTATGTCTTTTTGCAAACCTGATCAATGGAAAACTAGCAAATGAATTTCGGAAATATATTACTTCAAAACTTTCTAAGTTAACATATTTATCTAATTCTTTGAATAAGGTTTTATTGTATTTATGTTGAAAAACATAATCCTGAAATTCTCTAAAATACCTCCTTTTAAATATTGGATGCATTTTGATTCTTGCTTCCAGTTTAATAAACTGTGTAGTCCCTTCCTTCCTTGTCTCATTATGGTATGGACTTATTAAAATTGCTTTAACTTTAAAACCCGTATCTTCAAAAAAGGAAATCTGTTGTAAAGCCTTTTTATTTACTCCTATTGAATTAGGATTATGTAAACTTATAAATAGTAATTTCAATTTACTTAATTATCCAGCGCAAAACATTAAAAGTTTCGGCATATTTAGCATTAATTTGAACTCCTCTAGTTCTGGCAAGTGAACGAATAAATTCTTCGTTTGAGTAGGGTCTATGTGATTGTGAATGATACTCTTTTAAAGCATCTACTTTCTTTTGAATATGTCTTTCTTCTAGTTTCACAAAAGAGCTTGTTAAAAAAGAGAGGTTGTTCCAAGGCATCTCATATGTCATTAGGGTACAAAACTTAAATGCTCTTAAACCTTCTTGTGCAATAGTTAAGTGATCTTGATGAATATCATCTAGCGATGGCATTAACACAATATCTGGATTAATTTTTTTTCCTATGTCAATAATATCTTGAAGTATTTCTTGTCTTTTTTCCTGGAAAATCCTAACTTGGTAATCCAATAGAATGATATTTTCTTTAGATATTCCTAGAACTGTAGTTGCCCTTTCTAATTCATCCACTAGTACATCACTTTTGTATCCATCTGGCACAGAGGTTTCACAGCTCGAAAAAGCAACAATAAAAACTTCAGTTCCTTCTTCAATCATTTTAGCAATTGTTCCACCGCATCCAAACTCTCCATCATCGGTATGAGGAGCTAAAACAAGAGCTTTTTTAAATTCTATATTCATAGTATTAATGTTATTTTATTTCCCGCTTAATTTCTCCTTCAAATGATGTATAATTATTTTCTGCAGAAAATACATTCCTTTGGTTTAATTGAATCTCCTTTCTTCGATCCTTATTAAATCCCATAATTGCAAGCAACTTTTGAACAGTTGATTCCACACTAAAGTCTTTGGGAATAAGAGCACCAGTTCTTTCATTTACTATTTCACTCACACCACCTACATCACAAGCTAATATAGGAATCCCAAAACTTTGTGCTTCCATCATAGAAACTGGCAATCCCTCAGATTCACTTAAGTGTACAAATGCAGAAATGGATGTTTCACTATAAAATTTCAATATTTCTATGTTTGTAATAGATCCTTTAAATTCATACGTAATATTAGATGGTAAAGTTTTACATAAATCCAATATTTTTTCTTTTTCAATTCCATCCCCAATATGAATCCAATGTATGGGTGTCTTAATACTTCTCAATACTTCTACAATAAGATGGACTCTTTTTAAAGGGATTATATTAGAGCAAGAAACTACGTTAGTCCCATTAATAGAACTCAATACCTCTTGATCCTTTACACCCAAATAAGAAACCCTTATCTTATTTTGCCTTTTAGGATACCGCTTTCTTAAGTAATTAGCTCCAAAGTTACTTACATTGTAATTAACATCTATCTGGGACCAGGTAAAAGGTCGAAAAGGAAAATATCCATTTCCATTTCTTTCTAAATTAAAATCAAATCCATGAGACCTTGTTATTAATTTATCCTTAGGGTTCTTAATAACAGACAGCAAGTTAGTCCATGTATAAAACCAATAGGTATAATAAATTCTTCCTGGAGAAGAGTCTATTTCATTTAAAAAACTCTTTAAGCAATTTGCTTCAAACATAAAACGCAGAATATCCTCCTTATATGCCTTTATATTTTTTAGAGCCCTTCTGTTCTCATTACTGAAAACATCCCTAACTACAATAGATAATATTACACGAATATTAAATAGTAGTATCCTTTTAAGTCCTTTAGTTTGCCCAAATAATCCCTTATGCACAACACAATTTCTTGGTAACTCTCTACAGATTCCTTCTATAACCCAAGGGAAAATATGGACCTTATCAAACTCCTTGGCTAAAATAGGAATTTCATTTTCTAGAAAAGTTTCCCCTTTTCCATAAGGGTATGAGTTTGTAAATAAGAAAACATCCATAAATTACAACTCTCCTACCGTCATTTGCTCCCAATATGTATCATAAAAATACTCATTGGATAAAACCCTTTCAGAAATAGGAGCATTTTTCAATTTACCATTCAATTCACTAATTCTGTTTATTGTTAACCCAAGTTTATTGTCTTCAATAAAGTTATAACAATCATAACCATTCACTATAACATCCGTACCTAAACAAATTGCTCTCATTATTTTACCAGATGACTTTCCAACTGTATCTAAATAACATATGTTTTTATACAAGGCCAAAACAAAGTCTACTTTTTTCATTAATCCGTTATACTCTGAATCATCTAAGTAATTTTCTACCCAAATCACATTATTTCTTTTTAAGAATTCATCGTTTTTTATGTGTTCTTTACCACCAATAAATATTATTTTATAATTCGCCGGTAAGAAACTACTTAAGATATATGATTCATAAAAATAATTAAAATCATTTGTACCTCCAGAGTAAAGTATATATTTACAATTGGAATCTAATTTTATCTCTTTCTCCCAATTGTATGAAATATTTTGAACTTGCCTTTTTAATAAGGTATTGGGCAATTCTATTATTAACTTATTACTACTTGCAGATGTTTGTTCTAAAAACTCCTCCTTTCTACTAATACAAGGCAAAATTATCAAATCGGCATTTTGTGCCGCATTATTATGCAATTTTATCCAATTTGTAGAATAGTAGATATTTGGATATTCATCATTAAGTAAAATTAATTTTTTATTGTACTTCGCCTTTAACATTCCGGCCATTGCACAACCCAGTAGACCCATTCCTACAATTGCATCATATTTTTCTACTTTTAAATTTCTAAGAAATAAAAATAAAAAATAAAAATGTTGTTTTCTGCCTATACCCGATTTCCATAACCTCTTATTTGTTACATAGTTTATTTTAAATTTATTAGACTTGATAAAGTCTTTACTTAGTGAATCCTTATCTTGACCCAAATAAAAATCAACACTATTATTTTCATCTAATAATTTTTGGATAAAGTTATATCCAAAAGGCATGTACTTAATATTAGCCTCATTCAAATGAGGTCTAAAGTATAAAAAAAGAACCCTCTTATCCTTCAACAAAGTGAATCTATTTCTATTAATTCCTTAATTACAATATCTTGCTCATCTCTTGTTAATCCTAAACCACTAGGTATATAAAACCCGTTTCTTGCTATTTTTTCTGCCATTGGATATCCTTCATCATGAAATAATCCCATTTCCTTAAAAACCGGTTGCTCGTGCATACACCAAAAAAATGGCCTTGTGCCTATTTTTTTGCTAGCTAAATGTCTTACAAACATTTCTTTAACCTCTTCCGATTTTGCAACCATACCAAACACCCAATAAATATTTTTTGCATATTTTGCTTCTCTCAAAGGTAATTGAACATTTTTCAACCCTTGTAGAGAATCCAAGTAATAATCCCCCATTTCTCGTTTAGCCTCTACATGATTATCAATTGATTCTAATTGCGCAAGTCCAAGTGCTGCTTGCATATTGGTCATTCTATAATTCCAACCTATTTCATTGTGAACAAATCTCCTTCCGGGCTCAAATGCCAGATTTCTTAGCTTCCTCGATCTCTCTTCCAATTCGTCATCATTAGTTAAGATCATTCCCCCCTCACCAGTTGTAATATGTTTATTGGGGTAAAAACTCAAAATACTAATATCTCCAAATGAACCACACTTTATACCATTACACTCTTGACCATGCATCTCTGCAGCATCTTCAATTAACCTCAAATTGTGTTTTTTACATAATTCCAATATTGGTTTCATGTTTACTGGTAGTCCATAAATATGCACTACCAATATTGCTTTGGTCCTCGTAGTTATCTTTTCTTCAATATCCTCAACCTCCATATTCCAAGTCAGTTCATTGCTTTCTACTAAAACTGGTGTTGCTCCCGCTGTTACTATAGATTGAACAGGTGATATAATAGTAAAAGTTGGAACTATCACCTCATCACCCTTTCCTAATTTTAAAGATTTAACAGCTATGTCTAATGCAGCTGAACCACTAGAAACAGCAATGCCGTATTTTCTATCAAAATAACTTGCTATTTCTCCTTCAAACTTTTTTATAAAAGGGCCCTCAGATGAAACCCAACCTGTACGAATGCACTCAACAAGGTATTTCTCCTCGTTTCCCGCAAATTTTGGTGTATTTACTGGTATCATTTGTTAATTTTTTTAAGTATGAAATTTACTCCCCAGGTTTCTTTTGAAGCTGGTACTTTTGATAAAAATTCCTCTGTTTTCACTAATTCAAATCCACAAAATCGTGCCATATTATCTATTTCTGGGATGGTAAAATAACGCATAGGGTGCTTTTCATTAATCTCTTTGGTTTGATTTGATTTTTTATCTTTAATAAAAATTGTGTAATTTACATCTACAACATTTCTGTTTTCATGAAAATCAGATTGTGCAATCCTAGCCACATCTATTTCATCATTACTTACTCTTTTCATTCTTGTTTCAGGCTTTAGATTATGCACTGCAGGACCATACCATGTATCAAAAACAAAAATACCTCCTTCATTCAAATGATCAAAAGCATTTTTGAAAACAGCATGTAACTTTTCATTATCTGTAATATAGCTCACTACATGAAAGAGCGAAAAAACCACATCGAATTTTCTTTCCAGCTTAAAATCGGTAATATCTCCTACTTTACATGGATAACCATTTTGGATTGCCTTTTTAGTCATGGATTCACTTTGTTCTATTCCAAAAACATCGAAGCCCATTTCCTTAAATATCATACCATGTATTCCCGTTCCAGAGCCTAGTTCTAATATCGATTTTGCTCCATTAGCATGCTCCAATATAATATCCGCAAGGTAATTAGCTTCTCCTTTATAGTCCTTATCCTTATAAAGTAGATCGTAATATTTACTATATAATGAAAATGTTTTACTCATTCTATTAATTTTACTTGTAACTTATCTATTGGTTCAAACCGCACTTTGTCCTCTTCTCCACAATATGGACCTTGCTTTACCTCAATTATTTCTGACTCTTCTATCATGTGAAAACCATGACCACCTGCAGCAAGTAAGATAACATCTCCTTTGTTAAGAATTTTACTTTGTAAATAATCCTGATTATCATTAAAGAAATCAACTCTTACCTTTCCCGATTTTATAAACAAAACCTCTTGAGTTAAAGTTACTTTTCTTTCTACTAGGTTATGTCTATGAGGAGCAATAATATAATCTTTAGGTCTTTTCATATAACCCAATTGCTGTGAGAAATTATCCGTTGTAAAAAACTCAATCCCATCTTTTTTATACTCATGCCTTATGATTATTGCTAGTATTTCTTTATCATTATGTACCTGTTCTACCATTTTACATTCTTTCTTTTATCCATTGTAACTCTGGCCTTAAAATCCCAGGCCAATTCCCATAAAACTCAATTTCCCTTTTCGATTCTTCTATTTCAAAATACAACACTTCCTCTAATTTCAATATTGGTTGATTATGATTTTTTACTATCATAATATCAAAATAAAACTCTCCAGTATTTAAAAGACCGCCTGGAATTTCACATATTTCCCTATAACCTCCTTCTGAATAATTTTCTGGTTGTGATGTCACTTCAAATATTAATATCCCTTCTTTACTAAATAAATGAATTTCAAAATGTAATTCAACACTCACTTTTACAAAAAATTCTAATGAAATATTAATGCTCTTTTTCCTTTTAATTTTTTCCTCGTTTTCCTGTGAAATTTTTATTGATTTCATCTCAACCTGATCCAACTCTTTATGTGAACCATCCCATTCCGTTATGCCCTTTTTATTAGAAAAATTATTACTAAAATATTTTGAAACTACTTCACTTGAGTATCCCGAAAAAACATTATGCCCTTTTTCCAATAATATTGCTTTTGTACATAGATTTTTAACAGCCTCCATATTGTGACTCACAAATAAAACAGTCCTACCTTCCCCTGAAACATCCTTCATTTTTCCTAGACATTTTTTTTGAAATTCCACATCTCCTACCGCTAAAACTTCATCTACAATTAGAATTTCTGGTTCCAAATGAGCTGCTACTGCAAAACCCAATCTTACCATCATACCCGATGAATATCTCTTTACGGGTGTATCTAAATATTTTGCAACTCCTGAAAAATCTACAATTTCTTCTAATTTTGATTTGACTTCAGTCTTGCTCATGCCTAAAATTGTTCCATTTAAGAATATGTTTTCCCTTCCTGTAAGTTCTGGGTGAAAACCAGTGCCTACTTCCAACAAACTAGCAACTCTACCTTCAATGCTTATCCTACCTGTAGTAGGAGCTGTAATCTTGGACAATATTTTTAATAATGTAGATTTACCGGCTCCATTTCTACCTATGATTCCTAAGACTTCACCGTGCTTTACTTCAAAATTTATATCCTTAAGCGACCATACAAAATCAAGAGTCCCATCGTCCTGAGTTCTATCATTGGATTGACCAATTTTCATAAAAGGGTCTTCTTTCCCTCTTACAGTATGCCACCACCTTTTTATATCATTCGAAATAGTTCCTGTACCTACTTGCCCTAATCTATATAGTTTGGATATATTTTCTACTTCAATTATTGTTTTACTCATTTGTTTAAAAATTAATACGTGAATTAAACTGTATCCATAAATTTCTGTTCTACTTTATTAAAAAGCAAAATACCTACAAACATTGTAACTATCATGAATACAAAACTATAAAGTAACCCAATAAGACTAAAGTCAAATTTTTCTGCATTAAGAAATCCATGCTTAAAAGTATTAATTATTGGTGTAATAGGGTTAAGTTCTAACAACCACTGGTATTTCTGGGGAATAATTGATGTGGGGTAAATAATTGGTGTGCAATACATCGCTAGTTGCACTCCAAAACCCAATAAAAAGGTAAAATCACGATATTTAGTAGTTAACGCACTAAAGATTATACCAAATCCTAAAGATAATCCAGCCAATAAAAGAATTAACACTGGCAACATAAATGCCACAACATTTGGTTGAATAATATCAGATGTATTCCAAAAATAAATCCAAAAGATAAAAAACATTAATAGTTGAAGGGAAATTCTTATCAAACCAGAAATACATACAGATATAGGAATTATTAGCCTAGGAAAATATACTTTTCCAAAAATATACTGATTCGCAATAAATGTATTTGCTGTCCCTGTGAGACAATTAGAAAAATAGTTCCATAATGTAAGTCCTCCTAAATAAAACAAAATTGAAGGTATGCCACTTGTACTAATATTTGCAATTTTATCAAATATAAGAGTAAATGTTATTGCTGTAAATAATGGCTTAACAAAAACCCATACTGGGCCTAAAACAGTTTGCTTATAAACAGAAACAAAATCTCTTTTTACAAACATCAAAAGAAGATCTTTGTATGCTAATAGTTCTTTTAGATTTACATCAAATAGTCCCCTACTTGGCTTAATTATTGATACCCTTTTATTGTTCATTTTGTACTTATTTGTAATGCGGTGGTAGCAATTAATGTAACACCTAATTCCTTTAATACTATTCTAGGGGAGTTGCTCATTGCTTGTAATACAACACCTTCATGGTTTTTAAAAGGACCACTATTAATCTTTACCGTTCTACCCTCTTGTAATTTTAAACTAATACTTTCTTTTCTATTTATCTCTATAAAAGACTTTAAAACACTCATTTCATCTTCTCTTACCACAGCAGGTTTTCCCAACCAAAATACAAATCTAGATACGCCAGTATCTTGTATAACACTTAACCTTTCTTGCTCATTTACATAAACAAAAATATAGGATGGGAATATTGGAACTTTTACTTTTTTCTTTCTATCACTCCATTGCCTCATAGTAGTTTGCAATGGACAATAAACCTCTATACCAGCAGCACGTAAACGTTCTGAAGTAAGTTTCTCACTTCTTGATTTACAATATGCTACAAGCCATTTTCGCTCTATTTTGGCTGATTCCATAATAGTACATTTTGCATAGATTCTCTATCAAATAAATGGTAATCCGCAGGATCATACACAATATACCTGATTTTCCTTTTCACCAATTCTTCTGCCCTTTTTATTAATCCAACCAAAAACTGATCATCAATATCTCCAAGAAAAATAAGATCTATAATATTATTGTCCTTACCTTCTGCCAATTCACCTGTTAAATAAACTGCCTCCAAGTTACCTAAACGCAAAACAACATTCTCGATTACAGTTGTAATCCCAAGTTGTTTTTTTACTAATTTATTAATCTCAGAGTATAAAGGATGGTTCTTGTTTACTTTGAACATCTTTTTATTTCCTTCCACTACAGACTCTAACATGTTTGCACCTTCCAGTTTATTAAGCTCCAACCTTATAGAATTAGATGATTCTCCAAATTCACTTTCCAAATTTCTCAAATAAGCTCTATTCTCAGGATTTAGGAAGAATTTAAGCAATAATTTTATCCTAGTTTTTGATGTAATTAGAGTATCTAACATTTTAATTTATAACATGGTAGGGCACAGCTCCGCCCTCTCAGTCCCATGCTGATTTTTTAAATTGAGTAGCAAAACTACTCAATTTAATTCTAAATATGAAGAGTTTAGAAAATGACGTACTTTTGTGTGTGCGATTTTTAGGACTAATTTTAATCTTATCCCTCTGTGGTAGTTGTTTTTCGCAAGAAATAGGTGTGTTAGATAAAGGAAGACTTGAGCTACAAAATAAGCCCAAACTTCTTCTAGGGTTTGATAACAACTATTCCTTACTAAATGATGAACCTGTTCGTATTATGGGAATTAGGTATGGCTTTGATTATGGGAAAATTAAGCTATACGAAGGATTGTACTTTCTTCAAAATGAAATTATTAAAAACAAAGAGAATTTACTGAACCCAAAAGATACTTCTTATCAAAAAATTCGATTCACCTATTTAAGCACCACAGTGGAATATGTTTTTCACGAAAATAAAAAATGGGAATTTAGCATCCCAGCAAAAATTGGTTTTGGAACCGGTGTAAAAAACACTTTTCTAGGTGATAGTCTCATAAAACAAGACAATCCACCATTTATTCCAGCAGAAGTTTCTGTAATGGTACTTTACAAAATAAATCGATGGGCTGGTATATCTGCTGGATTAGGTTACCGTATTTCGCTCTATAATACGAATGAATTTGACGGATCCTTTTACAGTTTTGGTATAAAGATATTCCTAGGAAAGCTATACAGGACCATTAAGCCTGATGGAAACTAATGTCTCAACCCAATTTTTAATGGTCAAATTTGCAGCAATTTCATTACTCTTAGCAGCCATAGTTTTGTACTCTACATCAGTAAGGCTCGTGACTTCTATTAATGCATGGTATAGGTCATTTACATCATTTGCTTTGAAACTATAGCCATTTTCTTCATTTTTCAAAAATCGACTACCGGAACCTACTTTATCACTAAGAAGTAAAGGGAAACCCGCCGATGCAAACTCCTGAACTACAACACCCCATGGCTCGAACAAGCTAGGTAATACAAACACTCCAGCATCTTTCATAATTCCTTGTAAATCCTTTGGTTGAACAAAACCTAGGTGACAAATTCCATCGTATTCTTTTCTGTTTTCAAATCCCGAACCATGTCCAACACACCACAATTGCCAATCGGATTTATTCCCATCCTTAAGTTTTCTAAATGCCTCCCAAAGTACTTCAAGACCCTTTGCAGGTATATATCTAGCTACGCAAATAAGTACCTTTGGAAAAGAATCGTTCATCTTATTAGCTTCAAATATTTCAGTAAAACGATTAGTATCCGTTACATAAACACCTTCTTGAATTTTATTTAATTTAAAGCCTAATTTAAGAGCATACTCTTTCTGTGGTTTACCCGGTACCCATGCATGAGTGAAACACTTGTGTATAGTACAGTGTGAAATAAATTTGAGCAAATATTGCTTCATGGATCCTTCCCAATGGTTGTCCATTGTTAGAACAGTCTGCGAACTCTTTTTAAACGATTTACAAATTTTTAAATAATCTTTATCTATCCACCCGGAACAAAGGATAATTTCAGGTTTAATATTCTCGGCCAAACCAAGCAATTCAGAGCTAGAAAACTCTTTTCTATCGTATATCTTAACATTTTGATGAAAATTAAATACAAAAGGAGCTTCGTTATTTACAGGGTAGCGTACAACATGTATTTCACTTATTCTTGGATCCTCTGCCGCAGCATTGATACAAGACACAACATAACCTGCCAGCTCAGTATATAAAATTAAAACTTTCAAATTTTGTATTTACTTTGCAAAGATTATCTAATACAGCTAAAATCAAAAGCATAAAGAAAATATTTACTATTAATTTTTGGATGAGTGCTTCCGTTTTTATGGATGCCTATATTTTGATGCGTGGTCAATTGCCTTTTGACTTCTATTTTTATTACCTAATTTATGCCTTAGTCGTTTTTAAATATATCAAAAAGAACAAAGACTTAAAGCTTCTTCCTAAATGGTTCTTCATCACCCTTGTTGCAATTATTGCTGTAAGTTATGCTACCGGAATTAATTATAACACCTCTGGTTTCACAATGCACAAACAAGTAATAGGTATTGTTTTTTCCTCTGTTTCTTTCTATTGTTATTTGAAACTTGTAGATTTTCAAATATGGAGCCTTACAAAAACATACTTATACTTAAGCCTTATCGTTGCTACTTTGGGAATTTTTGAAGAGGTTTTTCATCTCATAGGAATTCACCTCACACCAATAAAAGGCACTAACCTAATGTTCTACAGGGTATATTCTATTCTTGGAGAACCTTATTTTTTAGCTGTAATTTTATTGCCAGCATTTCACTTTTATCTTTCTCATTTATTTCAAAAAAACATGGTGAAAACTATGAAGAGTTTAATACGTTTTTCAATAATTTTTGTTTGTTTGATATTTACATTTTCAGCTGCAGGTTATATGGGAATGTCTGTTTCGCTAATATTATTATTATATGAAAAAGGTTTTTTTTCATTCAAAAAGGGGCGAATTTTCTTATTACCTCTTTTATTGTTGGCTGTACTTACTATCACCTTAAATTCTAAGGACAAAATTGAAAATATAAAGATACGATTTACAGATACTTATGAAGCTTTTACCACTAAGAACCTTAATTTTGAATTTGTTAAAACCTTAAACTCCAGCACATTTGCCCTTTATACAAATTATATTATTGCAGATGGCTCTTTCAGAAGAAATCCTATTTCTGGTTCTGGATTAGGGTCGCATATTTTAAATTACGATCGCACCTTTGAAGATTTTTTCAGTGAAGAGTTTTTGATAACCTTCGGTGAATTTAATAAACAGGATGCAAATTCTTTGTTCTTAAGACTAATGTCCGAGTTGGGACTTTTTGGTTTAATTCTCTTTTTTGTTTTTTTAATGAAAAACTTCATACTCAGAAAGTGGACTAGTATACCAGAGTTATTACCAATTGTAATAATAAACCATGGTATTTTTGTGATGATAGTAATTAGACTTCTCAGAACTGGAAATTATATTGGTAATGGGTTTTTCTTTTTCTTTTTTTTGTATTGGGCAACCTCAAAAACTGTTAAGAACTATAAAAAACACAATAAAACTTTGACTTTAAACGGTCATGAACCAAAATTAAAAGACCCTGTTTAACAATCTATTAATGAATTTTTTATAAGGTAGTAGAATACATTAGTGCATATTTTGAATCCAAACTAATTGGTTACCACTAAAACCTTCGCTAAACCATTCACTCTATATTGTTTGTGGTTTTCAACAAGAATACACTTGTAAAATTTTCTGAGTTTTTCTCCCTTTTGTAAGACCATTCCATTGGGCATTTTAAAAATTGAACCTTCTTGTAGTGTTTCTAAGAATACAGAAAGAGATTCTTTGTTGTAATTATCTAGTACTTTCATCAAGTTTGTATCTGTACAAGAAGATGCCGCTGGATTTACTAAATACTTTTCAAGTGCTTCTTTCACGTCATTTGGAAATATACTATTCTGTACAAAAGGCTTCAATATAAATGCAAAATTACTTTTCCATTCTTGACCATGAGGAGCTACATTTCTATGGTGCTTTTCCCAGGTTACTAAGTGCGCAAACTCATGCAAAAGTGTAATAAAAAAAGAAAATTTATTCAAGTTAGAATTGATCGAAATTCTATGCCCTTTTCCTTGATGAGGTGGTCTATAGTCACCAAGTTTAGTTTGTCTGGGTTTTGAAATCTTAAGATGAACTTGATGTGAAGTAATAAAATCCGTAACCCATTCTGAACACTGATTAGGTATATACTTATTCAATACTTCTATGTATTTTTCTTTTTTCAGTTTTCTAATCTATTGTACTCCTCAGCAATTAAGCATAATTCATTGTACCATTCTTCCCCAAAAGCTCTAATAAGTGGTACTTTTAGAAATTTATAAACTGCTGTCTTTTCTTGTTTCCCTAAAGCACAGGCCGGTGAGCAAATTTGCCATTTGTGGTAATTTAATGCTGTGAATTTTCCCACTTTGGAAAGTCTTATTGGGTACAAATGGCAAGAAATTGGTTTCATAAATTCCGTTTTATGGTCATTAAATGCTTGCTCTATTCCACAAGATGCCATCCCATCTTTATAACTTACAAAGGAACACGCTTTTCCACCTACACAAGTCGTAACTGATTCACCATCTCTCGGGTCAATCTCATGAAATCCTATACTATTTATTAGACTTTTTCCTTTTTCATCAACATAAGGTAAGATTTTTTCTAAATCTTGCTCAACAATGGAAACTTCTTGTTCAAGCAGTGGAGCACCAGAGTCTCCCTCTACACAACAAGCGCCTTTACAAAAATCCAAGTTGCAAATAAATTCTTGTTTAATAATCTCTAAAGAAACGAGAGTATCACCTATTTCAAACATTAATGAGGCATTTCCTTAAGATAGGAAGAGTAGGTAGAATTTTCTAGCTTTTCAGTCTTATATAATACTTCTTTTTCCATTTTGGATTTGTAATCTATTACCGCCTTTGAGACCTTATCATTGGCAAGGCCAATAATTTGAGCTGCCAAAATACCAGCGTTTTTTGCTCCATTTATAGCAACAGTAGCAACAGGAACTCCTGGGGGCATTTGTACAATAGAATACAAACTATCTATTCCGCTCATGGTTTTAGATTTTACTGGTACTCCTATAACAGGCAAATGAGTTAAGGATGCAATCATTCCAGGTAAATGGGCAGCTCCACCAGCACCAGCAATAATTACTGAGTAAGAATTATCATGAGCACTTAATGCAAAATCATACATCCTTTTTGGTGTTCTATGAGCAGATACAATACTGATATCATACTCTACACCTAATTCTTCCATAATCTTAGCTGCTTCCTGCATTACAGGTAAATCTGAGTCCGAACCCATTACAATTGCTACCTTTGTCATAATGTTGTTGTTTAGGGCAAAGTAAATCTTTTTTATCCTAATTGTAAATATTCTTTAAGTGTATTATTGGCCAACCGGCCTAACAGCAGGTATGGGCCAATAGAAACAAGCACTTTTTAATCTCAAGCAAATAAACGTACTTTGCATAAGCATGATACTTAGGTCGGAGAAATTAGTAAAAAGTTACAAGGGAAAAACGGTTGTAAATCAAATGTCCTTGCAAGTGGGACAAGGTGAAATAGTAGGACTATTGGGTCCTAATGGAGCAGGTAAAACCACCACCTTTTATATGACAGTTGGTATGGTAAAACCAGACGAAGGAAGGGTGTTTCTTGATGATTTAGAAATCACAAAAGAGCCTATGTACCGAAGGGCGCAAATGGGTGTTGGATATCTTCCACAAGAAGCCTCAATATTTAGAGAATTATCTGTGGAAGACAACATTTTGGCAGTTCTGGAAATGACTAAATTGTCCAAAGAAGAACAAAAGGCAAAACAAGAAGAGCTTTTAGAAGAGTTTGGATTGAATAGAGTAAGAAAAAATAAAGGCAAGGTACTATCTGGAGGAGAAAGAAGAAGAACAGAAATTGCTCGAGCACTTGCGACAAGCCCTAAGTTTATTTTATTGGATGAACCATTTGCAGGGGTAGACCCTATTGCGGTGGAAGACATTCAACTTATTGTAAGCAAGCTCAAGGAAAAGAATATTGGTATTCTTATTACAGACCATAATGTTCAAGAAACTTTAAGTATTACAGACAGAGCATATCTTTTGTTTGAAGGAAAATTACTAAAGGCAGGAACAGCGGAAGAACTAGCCGCCGATGAAACTGTTCGAAGAGTATACTTAGGTAAAAACTTTGTCCTTAGAAGAGCAGAAGTAGAGGATAAAAAACTATAAATCTCTTCATCAGTAAATTAATCTAGTTCAATTTTTTAATATTATCATCTTTACTTTTTGCATCTTTATTCTTAAACACAATAGTTCTATGAGGAAAGGGTATTTCAATACCTTCTTTATCAAAAGCTAGTTTTACACTTCTGAATACATCTCTTTGTAAATCAATAGAAGAATCAAAGTCTTCCACCCAAGCAAACGCACGTAGGTTTACACTAAAGTCTCCTAGACTTATTACTTTGATTGGAACCTTTGGTGTATTTCGTGCAATTTCTTCTATCGTTCTAAGATCCATGAATTTAGGGTGTTTCTCAATTTCTTGTTGAATAATTTTTTCTGCCAAATCTATATCGGCATCATATGCAATTCCAAACTCAATAAATTTCCTGATTTTCTCATCAGCGATACTGCTGTTTGTAATTGTATCCTCACTTACTATACTATTGGGAATTATCACTCTTCTAAATTCATAATCTCTAATAACTGTATGTCGTAAGGTTATTTCCTCTATTATTCCCTCAGAACCACTAGATATCTTCACAGCATCTCCAACTCTAAAGGGTTTAAATATTAAAATAAATACCCCTCCAATAATATTTGCGACTGCCTTTTGCGATGCAAAACCCAATATGGCTGCTAAAATACCGGCACTAGCAAACAAAGCTGTACCTAATGTCTTAAAATAGGGTATTTTAGTAAAAATAAAGAATAGTCCAATGGAAAAGCAGATAAAGCTGATGGAGTTCTTTAAAAATTTAAAATTTGTAGGATCAACCCTCATTTGACTACTTCTTTTTCTAATAAAAACATCTAGAACTTTTCTTATAACAAAAGCGGTAAGCCAGACAATTACAAAGGTTAAAAGAATTAGTGACAATTATTTCAAATGTTCAACTTTCATAGGTGCAATATATCTTTTATACTCTATTTTAATTATTACCTTAACATGCTAATTAATTCATCACAAAAAATAATAGAAATTTCATTCCTGAAAGTTTATCTAATTTTCAAGTTCAATACTGAATTCTATGTAGAATTATTTACTACTTTTGCCTAACACATAATGAGGGCAGAAGATTTCTTAAAATCCTTTCGTTCACACCCCCTCTTTCCAGAGTTGGGACAGAAATTCTATTCCCCAAACTCCCCTGTTTCTCATATTAAAAACACCAACGATTCATTCACAGCAATACTACTATGTGCCATTCTAGAAGAGAAATGGAGAAAAACCTTAATTGTATTTCCAAGTGAAGAAGAGGCCTTGTTTTTTGTAGCAGACTGCGAACAGTTTATAAATAGAAACCAAGTAATTTATATACCAGCAGTTCTAGAAGAAAAGAATGGCGTTTACAGTAAAAACAACCACCTAATACAAGAAAGAACAGAGGCTCTTAATAAATTATTGAACGAGTCCAAAAACAGAATCGCTGTAACTCATGCAGCAGCAATATTAGAACCTACACCTTCTGGAAACAGATTGCAAAAAAGTAGCATTCAGCTTAAGGTAGGTGACATAGCAGACTTTGACTTTATGACTGAGTACTTAATTGAGCATCAGTTCGAAAGGGAAGAGTTCGTGTACGAACCTGGTCAATTTGCTTTAAGAGGAGGCATTATTGATGTATTTTCATTCTCAGGAAAAGAGCCAGTAAGGATAGAATTTGATGGAGATGAAGTGGAATCAATCCGTACTTTTGACCCTATTAGCCAATTATCTACCTCAAAATTAGACTTTTTCCAAATTTTACCCAAAATGGAGTCTATTGAAGGGGAAGAATTTAACATTTGTGACTATTTAAGCTCAGATTCTGTAATATTTACTAAGAATACACAGGAATTTGAAGACATATCAACAGATTTGAACAAAAAAACCAAAGAAAGTACTGATATTAAACTACTAACCTATTCCTTCCTAATTGACAAATTTAAAGAATTTTCACAATTTGAATTTGGAAAAAGATTTGCTTTTCGATCTGGTAAGGATTTTGATTTTAAAATTGAACCAGTAGGTGATTTTAGAAAGAACTTTGCTCTGTTTACTGAGAAACTAAGCGCCAATAACAAGGAAGGAATACAATCCATCATTCTTTCTGAAAGTGCAAAACAACTGGAACGATTGCACAACATACTCGAAGAGAAAAAAGTAAGTCATTTGTATGAACCTGTTTTAACTGGACTTTCCTCTGGATTCATAGATCAAGAATTAAAAGTTGCTTGTTATACTGACCATCAAATTTTTGGAAGACACTACAGCCACAAATACAAAAAACGTTATTCCAAAAGTGCAGCCCTCTCCTTGAGGGAATTAAAGAATCTAAAACCAGGCGACTATGTAACGCATATAGATCATGGGATTGGTAAATTTGGAGGATTAGAAAGAATTGATGTTAATGGTAAGACTCAAGAAGCTGTTAGACTCTCCTACAAAAATGGTGATCTGCTTTATGTAAATATTCACTCACTTCATAAAATCTCCAAATACAGTGGAAAAGAAGGGGTACAACCTCATATTAATAAACTTGGAACTGGTACTTGGGAAAAGAAAAAGGCAAATACCAAAAAGAAAGTAAAAGACATAGCAAGAGAACTCATTAAACTTTATGCCTTGCGAAAAGGGAAGGAAGGCTTTGCGTTTACCCCAGATACTTATTTACAACATGAGTTAGAAGCTTCTTTTATATATGAAGATACTCCAGACCAAGCAAAAGCTACAATTGACGTAAAGCAAGACATGGAGTCTGCTATTCCTATGGATCGATTAGTTTGTGGTGATGTAGGTTTTGGAAAAACAGAAGTTGCCATTAGAGCAGCTGCAAAAGCAGTAGCAGATAGCAAGCAAGTAGCAGTTCTAGTTCCTACAACCATCCTCGCCTACCAACATTATAAAAACTTTAAGGAAAGAATGAAAGGCTTTCCTGTAAATGTGGATTACATCAATAGGTTTAAAAGCAAAAAAGAACAAACAGATACGGTTAAAAAAACGGCAGAAGGAAAGACAGATATTCTTATTGGGACCCACAGAATAGTGAGCAAGGACATTAAGTTTAAAAACTTGGGCTTACTAATTATTGACGAAGAACAAAAGTTTGGGGTAGGGGTAAAAGAAAAGCTAAAGCAACTAAAGGTAGATGTAGATACTTTGACTTTGACCGCTACACCTATTCCGCGAACATTGCATTTCTCTCTTATGGGAGCAAGGGACTTATCTATTATTAATACGCCACCTCCAAATCGTATTCCTATTGAAACAAACCTACAAGTTTATAGTAAAGAGACCATTGAAAGGGCTATTTTAAAAGAGGTAGCTAGAGACGGTCAAGTGTTTTTTGTACACAATAGAGTAAAGGATATTTACGAAGTAGCGCACGAATTGGAAGAGATGTGTCCTGGCATAAAAGTAGGTGTAGGGCATGGTCAATTAGAGGGCCATGAATTAGAAGCTGTTATGATGAAATTTATTAGTGGTGATTACGATGTTTTAGTAGCTACCACAATCATAGAATCCGGCTTAGACATACCCAATGCAAATACCATAATAATTAACAATGCACACCTTTTTGGACTGAGCGATTTACATCAAATGAGAGGTAGGGTAGGACGTTCAAACAGAAAAGCATACTGTTACTTAATGACTCCTACTATTCATTCTTTGCCAGAAGATGCAAAAAGAAGATTAAGAGCTATAGAAGAGTTTCATGACCTTGGTAGTGGATTCAATGTTGCGATGCGTGACCTAGATATTCGAGGGGCTGGTAACCTTTTAGGTGGTGAGCAAAGCGGTTTCATTTCAGAAATGGGTTTTGACATGTATCACAAAATACTAGATGAAGCGGTAAGTGAATTGAAAGAAGATGAGTTTTCTAAAGTCTTTGAATTAGAGGATCAGGAATATACATCAAGAGATTGCGCTGTAGAAACTACCTTTTCGGCAATAATTCCAGTACATTTTGTGAGCGACACCACAGAAAGGTTATCCCTTTATAATGAAATTGCTATCCTTAAAAACGAGGAAAACTTATTGGACTTTAAGTCCAAAATAGAAGATAGATTTGGAAAGACTCCGGTTGAATTAAACCTCTTGTACAATACTGTGCGGTTAAAATGGGCAGGGATGGAACAGGGCTTAGAGAAAATATGGATGGATGGGAGAACAATGAAATGGTATTGTCCTTCAAATCCTAAATCCCTATTCTATAGTTCCCCAAAATTTGCCAATTTGATGACATATGTTGCTAAATACCCTACTAAATTTAAAATAAAGGAAAGTAGTAAAGGGCTTATAGTATACATTCAATCCGTAACAAGTGTTGGCGAAGGACTGCACCTTTTGCTTGATTTATGTAAAATAAATGGTCTCAATACCAATAGTTAGAACTAAACGTTATAAAAACCTTATATTTGTAACACGACTTGAAAAAAATAGTTTCCATATTGCTTTTATCATTATACTCAATCTCTATGTTGGGTTTGTGGGTGAACGTCCATTTTTGTGGTGGAATAGCAGAATCTGTACAAGTATTTGAAGAAGCAGATTGTTTCTGTGAGGATGAAAAAGGAGATATGGAGGATTGTTGTAAAGACGAAACAGTCTTTTTTCAATTTTCAATTCAATTACAACACACTCTATCCATTGTAAAAACATTTCAAGTAAATGTTTTATCTACTCAATTAATTTCCTTTCCTAAATTACTTCTTATTGATCAAGAAGACTTAAGTATCCCAACTTACAATCCAAAGATACCCCCTAGGGAAAAAATATATCTCTTTTATCAATCTCTTACTTTCTACAGCTAATTTTTATTTAAATTCTACGTTTAGACACTAGAATGTGTCTTATAAGTAAATCAATTTAAATAGTAAAATTAGTAAAAATGAAAAACACAATAAAATTACTTGCAGTAAGCTGCATGATATTAATGGTTAATGCTATTACCATTGGGAACACAACAGAACCTAAAAAGAAAATAGTAACTGTAACCTTTAAGGTTGAAGGAGTTTGTGGTAATTGCAAAGAGAGGATTGAAAAGGCCGCTATGATAAAAGGTGTTAGAATGGCAACTTGGGATAAGCAAACGCAAATGTTAAAGGCAATTTATAGCTCCAAACTAACCACACAGGATAAGATAGAGCTAGCAATTGCAGCAATTGGTCACGATACAGAAAACCACAAGGCAAAAGATTCAGTTTATCAAGAACTTCCAGGATGTTGTCAATATCGTGATGGAGTAGAAATACATTAAACTCAATCATGAATAGATTAATTTTAATTATAGCTCTTATAATGAGCTATGCATCTCTGTATGCACAAGAACATGAAAATGACCAAGGTTATATAGATGGTCATGTAAAAACCCTGAATAAAAAAGGTAAGTTGATTCCAATCGCTTTTGCTAATGTTGTTTGGGAAGGAACCCTTATTGGTACTCAAACAAATATCGATGGTTACTACAAATTAAAAAAAGTTGAAGGGAATTCTTCTTTAGTCTTTAGCTATGTAGGCTATAAAAAAGACACTTTTAATGTCTCTGGAAAAGACCATTTAAATGTTGACCTGGTTAGCCTTACCACTGATGTTGTTCGTATCAAGAAAAGAAAAAAGTCTACATCTATTTCAGATATAGACCCATTAAAAACTGAAAACATTGGGGAAAAAGAGTTGCATAAAGGTGCTTGCTGTAACCTTAGTGAAAGTTTTGAAACTACTCCTAGTGTTGATGTCTCTTTTACGGATGCCGTAACAGGCACAAGGCAAATTCAAATGTTGGGTCTTGCTGGGCAATACACCCAAATCTTAAGAGAGAACATCCCAAGTATTAAAGGACTTTCAACGACTTATGGTCTGGGTTTTGTTCCAGGTAGTTGGGTAAAAAGCATTCAATTAAACAAAGGGCCTGGTTCTGTGGTTAATGGATATGAAAGTATCTCTGGTCAAATAAACCTAGAGCTTAAAAAACCAAGTTGCGAAGAAAAATTATTTGTTAATGCTTTTGCAAATGCAGGAGGAAGGTTTGAGTTAAATGTAACTTCTTCAAAGCAGATTACTAAAAAATTGTCTACCGCTATTTTGCTTCATGGTAAACAAAATAAGACCAAATTTGATAAAAACAACGATGGTTTTCTAGACATGCCTTTAAGTGAAAACCTAATAGGTATGAGCAGATGGATGTATGTTGCAAACAATGGATGGCGTGGACAGTTTGGAGTAAAAGGAACTTACATTTCTAACCAAGGTGGTCAAATGGATTTTGAACCCAAAGAAGATGTTGGAACCATGAATGCATGGGGACTCAAATTAGACTTAAACCGATACGAAGCATTTTTAAAGATGGGTAAGGTGTATGAAGATATTCCTTGGAAAAGTATGGGCTTTCAATTTGCAGCAAGTACCCATGAGCAAAAGAGTTACTTTGGACTGCGTAAATACGATGCAAAGGAAAACTCCTTCTATGCTAATTATATATACCAATCTATTATTAAGAACACCTTCAACAAAATAAAAACTGGTGTAAGCTTTAAATACGATAACACTCAAGAAAGCTTAGACCTTTTAAGCTATAACCGGGAAGAGATAGCTCCTGGAGTATTTGGTGAATATACTTACTCGGGGCACGATAAGTTTAAGATGGTTGCTGGTCTAAGAGCAGATTACCATAACCTTTTTGGCGCCTTTCTAACACCTAGATTGCAACTGAAGTATGACTTTTCCAAGAAGAGTATATTCAGAGCATCTGCAGGAAGAGGTTTGCGTACTGCAAATGTAATATCAGAAAACAGTGGGCTTCTTGCTAGTAATAGAGTATTTGAAATACAAGGAGATGGATCCAACAAACCCTATGGTCTAGATCCAGAAATTGCTTGGAATTTTGGTATAAACTATACTAAGAAGTTTAAGATTAAAAAGAAAGACGGAAGTATAAGCTTTGACCTTTACAGAACAGATTTTACAAATCAAATTGTAACCGATTTAGACGAAAGTCCTCAAAAAGCAATTTTCTATAACTTGGATGGTAAATCCTATTCCAACAGTTTTCAAGCTCAATTTGATTACGAACTATTACCAAGATTAGATTTAAGACTTGCCTACAGATGGTTTGATGTCCAAACTACTTATGGAGATGATTTGTTAAAAAAACCTCTTGTATCTAGTCATAGAGCCTTTGCAAATATTGCATATGAAACACAAAGTAAATGGTCCTTTGATTATACCATTAGCTGGCAAGGTGAAAAGAGAATTCCAAATACCGATGGCAATCCTGTTTCCTACCAATTGAGGAAAAATTCACCCGATTTTTTCTTGATGAATGCCCAAATAACCAAAAAATGGAAAAAGAAACTCCATGTTTATGCAGGAGTAGAAAACCTATTGAACTACAAGCAAGAGAATCCAATTCTTGGAAGTGACCAGCCCTTTGGCAGTTACTTTGACGCTTCTCAAGTTTGGGGACCAATTTTTGGAAGGAATGCTTATGCAGGATTGAGGTACTATATATACTAATTTGAATTAAATTTGTATCTAATAAATAAAGGGCACATCATTTTGTGCCCTTTATAATTTTCTCCTTATAAGGTATTCAAGACCTGCTCCTTAATCATCTCCAGAGATTCCTTCATATTCACAATGGCCTTTTGCATTGGAAGGTAATTTGCTTTAACACCCATAGTATTTATCTCTCTTCCTATTTCTTGTGAGATAAAACCTAGTTTTTTGCCATGTGATTCATTGGTATCCATAGAGTCCTTAAAATGAACTAGATGTCCTTCCAATCGCTTTATTTCTTCTGTGATATCGTATTTTTCTAAATACAAGATTAACTCCTGCTCCAGTCTATTTTTATCTACGAGAGATTCTTCCACATTCTCCATGATTCTGCTGTAAACCTTCTCCTCCAAGGATGCTCTTCTTTCCTCTAAGAAGGATCTCACAACTGTAAAGTTCGAGTCTATACTATCAATGCATTCATTAAAATGTTTACTCAATCCTTCTCCTTCCTTTACTCTAAAGGCATCAAAACTCTCATAGGCAATAGTACAAGTCTCTACCAGTTTGCTCCAATCTTCGTCTGTACTCTCTTTTTCAATAGTGCTAACAACTTCGGGCATACGCAGTATTTCTCTAAATAAATCATTATTCTCTTGCCCCAATTCTTTGGAAAGAAGACTTAATTTTTCCTTGTATTCCATAGCAAGGGGCATATTAATCTCAACCTTTGAAAGATTTTTAACTCCTTTGGATTCTACATTTATATTCAGACTTACTGAGCCACGAATTAGTTTTGGACCAAATAAATTTCTTAGTTCTATTTCCTTGGAATAGAAATGTCTGGGCATTCTACATTTCAATTCTAAAAATTTACCATTTAAAGATTTAAACTCTGCTTTTATAATAAAGGATTCCGTTTCTAATTTGGCGGAACCGTATCCAGTCATTGATTTAATTGTCATAATTTCTTTCTATTTACCATATACACCCCTGCAAATATAAGTAGGGCTAATGCAACTTTTTCCCAGGTTAAAAAATCCTTCTTTAATATTATTGCGATTGAGGTTGCCAATAAAGGTTGTAAATATATATAAGAACCAACCACTGAAGGGGAAGTATTTTGTATGGCGTATGCATTTAAGAAATAAGTTAAAAAGGTAGTAAAGAACAAAACAAATAGGATTTCACCCCATACAAAAGTTGGAATAATCACAAAATTAGTTTCCATTAATTGTTCATACCCTAAAGGTAGAACCAAAATAAAAGCAAAAGCAAAGGACCATTTTGCCACAGTTACAAAATGGTATTTTTCTAATACGCTTTTTACAAAAACGAGATAAAATGCATAGGATATGGCATTAAAGACAATTAATAAATCTCCAAACCAGGTGGTATCATCAAACTGTAAGCCATTTCCAGCAATAAGAAAAAAGGAACCAATTAAGGCAGTAAATATTCCCAACCATTGTAGCCAAGTAATTTTTACTTTATAAATCATTTTTTGAAAAATAAGCACAAATACGGGTGCGGCTAGCATAAGAACAGCCCCATGTATTGGTAAACTAGTCTCTAGTCCTTTAAAAAAAAGACTCATGTTTAATGCCACTCCAAAAAAACCACAGACAAATAGCTCTGCATAATCTTTAATGCCTTTTACCTTTTCTTTGATAAAAATTAAATGCACTATCCAGAATAAAATGGCAGCAAAACCAACTCTAAGAGCAATAAAGCCATAAGACCTTAAGTACTCTGGCATTACGTCCTTGGCTATAGAAAATGTAGCACCATATATAAGGGCCACTGTAAACAGAACTAAATGAAACTTGAACTTTCCCATTCTTATTTGATGCCCCTAGATTTCTTTATTTCCTCGTAAGCCTCATTGATTTGTTTTATGCGTTTCTCTGCTTCTAAAACAGCCGCTGGACCTAGATTTGCTACTTTATCGGGATGGAATTTCTTTACCATGCTCCTATATGCCTTTTTTAATTCATCGTCCGTTGCATTTTTCTTCACTTCTAGGACTGTGTAGTAATCTATACTTGCAGTTCTTCTATAACTCGAACCTTGATTGTTATTGGAGTTGCTACGGTAGCCATAAGAGGCATAGATTGAATAAATATCTGATTGTGGAATCCCCAAATAAAGACCAATGGTAAATAACAGTTTTTGCTCAGGGTGGCTAATGTCACCATCAGCTTGTGCAATATCAAACAAGTAATGCAGCAAAACTCTACGCTCTGCAATATTCATGTTACGCCTTATTTGAATACAAACCTGCTGGATGTTTGCCGGCTTATCCATTATTTGTTTCAAAACAGGCAATAAGTCATTTGCCTTTTTCTCTCCAAACTGTTTCAAAAGAAAACTTTTAACGCAATTTAATTCCGATTTTAAAACCTTTCCGTCTGCCTTCATCACAGCAGCACTTAATACCAGTAACGAAATGGCAAAGTCACCTTCCTGTGTTTGCCCATTCCCTATGTGTCTATCGGAATTACCATCCGTATCGAAAAAGCTTCCTACTGCATAGCCTATAAAGGCTCCAATCGGCCCACCCACTGCCCATCCAAGGCCACCTAAAATCCATTTTGCTAAGCTCATTTAAAGAGAAAAATCTTTGTACTTTTTCATTAATTTACTAAAAGTAGCATTTTGAATTATGAGAATTTCAGTAGTACTATCTACGAAGGCATAGTATTTTTCTACCTCATGCTCAAGTGGTTTACCAGCTTCATCAAATTTATCGTACGTGTTTTTTTCAACTGGTTTATAGTATATCCTTACTTTCTTTACAGCACCCTTCTTATCTTCCACTTCAACCACACAAAAAGGCTCTGAATTACTTATTGAGTCCGCATTTTCTTGTGAAACATTTTGCGCAAAAACAGTAAATGGAATCATTTCAAAATGGTTCAAATAAGACCTTACCTTATTCAAATTAATTTCACCATTCGAAGCTTTTATTCCTTTTGCATCTTGGATATATGGATCCTCTCCATCGTTTATAATAGCAAAAGATTGCTCAGGATTCTCCTTCCAATTTACCGTTGCTCTTTTAATTTCTTCACTCTCAATAGAGTAAATAATTTTTGATCTCCAATCTAGTTTTACATGAGAGAACCTAGTATTTAGGTAACCCTGAAAACCAGGAATGTGCAAAACATAAGGAGACTTGGCATCCTTTAACATAGCATAAGTACCTAAATCATCTGAGGTAGTAGTACCCAAATATATTGTCTTGATCAGTTTGTTGTTCTCAAATATTTCCACCTTTTTTCCGGAAACAGCCATGTAGTTTAATACGCTTTTATGACCGGCTTCTGGAACAGGACTTTTTACTTCCATTTTATTCAACGTTTTTAGCATAAGGGCAACATTATTAATATTGGCTGCCCATGTATCGTTCAATAGCCAATAATCTTCGCCTTTTCTTTCCAAAACAATCGCTCCATCCTGATCCTTTTTAGTGATTCTAACCTTGTCAATTTTATCTATGTTTTCAATTCCAAAATCTACTAAATCTTTTCTAACAGTAGTGTCGTTGTCTTTTTTTAATACAAAGTACAAAACCAAAACACTAATCAAAAGCACCAATAATATTAAAGTATTTTTTTTCATTCTTTCTGTTTCTTGAATGCAAAGCTAATGCACATTCTATTTTAATCAAACCCTAATTTACAAAGGGAAATTAGTTCAGTAATTATAACTAAAAAGGATCCTGTTTCTTTTAGTTAACGCATGTCTATAATAAGGTGAGGTAGTAATGGATAATTATTGCCAAACAATGTAGGGTAATTATGAAAACATCGAGTAGCTTTGCCCTAGAATGAGGGAATATTTACATCTCTGGGCAAAAAAATTACAAGAACTAACAGGATTTGATCCTGATTTTCAGGAAAAAGTTATTTCAACTGTTCTTGCCCTCTTATTCTTTTGGTTTATCAAGCACATTGTACTCAAACTATTAAATAAGAGTGTAAAAGATGATATAACTAAATTAAGGTGGCAAAAAAGCATCACCCCAGTCTATTATGCTATTCTAATTTTTACCATTGGTAGGATATGGATTCTTGCCTTTCATTCCTTGGCAAATTATTTAGGACTTGTATCAGCAGGTATTGCGATTGCCCTTAAAGATCCATTAGTTAATGTATTTGCCTATACCTACATCATTGGAAGGAAACCCTTTTCAGTTGGAGATAGAGTAAAGGTAGATGGAATATCTGGTGATGTAATTGACGTCAAATTGTTTCAATTTAGTATAATGGAAATTGGGGATTGGGTAAAAGGCGATCAAACAACTGGAAGAATTGTTCAAATCCCAAATGGTCATGTTTTCACCAAACCGGTAACCAATTACTCGGATGGTTTTAACTTCATATGGGAAGAATTGAATGTGCTAATTACCTTTGAAAGTGATTGGAACAAAACCAAAGAAATTCTGCAGCACATCTTGGATTATAAAACTAAACCATGGAGTGAGGATGCTATAAATCAAATTAAGAAAAGAGATAAAGATTTTTTAATATTTAACACAACTACAAAACCTACTTTATTCTTAAACGTAGAGGCAAGTGGTGTCAATTTTACGATGCGTTACATGGTTAATCCAAGGAAAAGAAGGTGGTGCCAACAAATTGTTTGGGAAGAGGTATTGACTGAATTTGCCAATAACAAAGACATTGAATTGGCTTACCCTACTACCCGCTTTTATGCAAAAAAGTAGTTAGCGCATTAACCCAGCTGCTTCAATTAAATTAAGCGTTTTCTTATCGTATTTCTTAGTAGCGAAATGTAGCTTAATCTTTTTTCCAAAATCTGGTTGACTTGCAAAATAGGAATACACCCCTCTTGCTGGTCCAGCCAATCTCCTATTTGTACTTATAGATGCATCTATAAGACTACTGAGAACTGACTCATCAAATAAGTTGAGCCTTTTTAATGCTGCCATTGCTGCGGTCCTTGTTCTAAACTCGTATGAATTACTCGCATAATCTTTTAACAGGGTTTTGAATTGGTAATTCTCTTCAGGATAAAAATTGATGGCATTCTCCAACCATGCTATTTTGACATTATTCATGTGCCCTACTTCCATCATTGTCGCATTCATGGCTTTTGTCTTAATGCTCTTCTCTAGGTCACTTTTCATTATTTTTTGAAGGGCATATTCAACCGTTTTATAGGAGGAATCTTTTAATGCCAACAATAAAATTTTCGAACTGTTTTCATTTGCTTTTAAGTCTAAAATCAAGGCCTTTCTTACACCAGCATGTGCGTCTTTATAAAGCATAGATGTCACTGCATTGTTTTGATTGTTTGCCAGTTGTGATGCAATTTCTGCTCTTATCGCCCAAAATTTTTCTTTCTTGAATACCTTTAATAAAGTTTCTTCCTTTATAACTAAATCCATACTTTGCATAGCAAGTACTGCATCGTAACGGTCAATCATTTTATCTGCAACAAGCAATTGGGCACTTAACTCTTCAAAGGATTTTTCAAAACGAACTTTCTTCGTTATTTCACTATTTTCATCAAACAAAACGAAGGCTACTTCCTTATTTCCTTCATTAGGAACAGTTACAAAAGTGTGTCTTTTTTCAATCCATTTTGTCACTCTTTCCTTTGTTCCATCTTTATAATAAACTGCAAATTGAATAGGCATTTTGAATAAACCAATTGTAGGATCTTGGTCTTGTATCTGTTCCACTGAAATTTGAGTTCCTAGTGTAGTTTTAGAATAGGATACATTGTAAAAAGGTTCCCCTCCCTTTTTTACCCACTGTTCGAAAAACCAATCCATGTTCATGCCTGTGGCATCGATGATTGCTTTTCTAAAATCATCCGTATCGCAGTTTTTAAAACTGTATTGCTTTACAAAATGGTTAATTGCTTTCTTAAAATGCGCAGCGCCCATTACATATCGCATCATTTGTAATACGGTAGATCCTTTAGAATAGATTCTGGAAGACCCAGCGCTAGAATGCATGATAGGGAATTTGTCTTTCTTAGAGGCATTTAAGGCATTGTTTACTTCCTTTCTTTGCTCCCATTTCACCGCATCTTCTCCCTCTAATGTACTAAAGAATAATTTCGCATAATAAGTTGCAAAACTCTCCTGCAACCAGGCATGTGAGCTGCTTCTGGCTGTGATTAAATCACCAAACCACTGATGTGTTAATTCATGTGCATTAACTCCTATGTAATTGCGATCATGGAACGCTTTTTTATCGACAAAAAAGAAATCGCCAAAAATAGTAGCTGAAGTATTCTCCATTGCACCATACATAAAGTCTTGAACCATGACTTGAGCATAAGTTCCCCAAACATATGGGACTCCGGTTTCATCCTCCAAGAACTCAATAATTTTCTCCGTATGCATACTGGTAGGCTCTAATTTTTCTGGACTTTCCGGGTAATACCAGAATTGAACTGGTGTGCCTCGAGAGGTAACTGTTTCTTTCACAGCAAACTTATCTATTGCAAGCATCAGTAAATACCCAGCATGTGGGTTATTGAGCTTGTAGTGCCAAGTAATAGTATTGCCCTTTTCCTTCTTGTTCAATAAAGTACCATTACTTAAAACCTTATACTCCTTATTAAAGGTAATGATCGTTTCAGTTACAAATTTGTCGTTCATGTCATCGTACATTGGAATCCAGTATCTATTATCAATCCCTTGTCCTTGAGTCCATATTTGACGTCTAGTCAATTGTTTGGGATCGTTGTGTTCTGGTGCATTCCATCCAATAAAATAAATTCCCTTTCTTGGGTAGGCTGTGTATTCAATTACTACTTCATATTCCTTTTCCCAAGTAAGAGCATGTTTGAAATTTAAAACAACCCCTTCCGGAAGAATAGAGTACTTTACTTTTTTACCATTTAATTCTACAGATTCAATGTCAATAGCTGGCGCATCAAAAAACAGTGTGTCTATACTTTCTCTTAGGGAGGTAAATGTATGTGAGACTTTGCCTTTTACTTTACCTGCTTTAGGTTCAAATGCTACTTCCACTTTCATGTGAGAAATGTCTATTTGGTGATCTCTTTCGCTTGCTCTTGCATCGTGCACATAGCAAATATGGTCCTGTGCTTGTAAAACATTGGCTAAGCCAATGAAAAATAATATTAAATAGGTTACTCTCATTCTATCCTTTTTCTAGCGTTAATAATGTTATTTCCGGTCTAATCCCAAAACGCCCTGGATATCCTAAATACCCAAAACCTCTGTTTACGTATAGTTGTTGCTCTTTATGTTTATAAAGTCCAGCCCATTCTTTATACCTCAATTGTATTGGGCTCCACTTAAACTTTTCAGTTTCTATGCCAAACTGTGCTCCATGAGTATGTCCAGAGAACATCGCATCTACCATCTTATACTCTTCTACCACTTGGAATTTCCAGTGACTAGGGTCATGTGAAAGGAGAAGTATGTTTTTCTTAGGGTCCACACCTTCCATAGCTTCAGGCATATTACCATGTTGTACAAAACCTCCTGTACCATAGTTTTCAATTCCTACCACAATAAGTGAGTCATTGCCAACTTTTATTTCCCTATTCTCATTAAGTAATAAATCCCATCCCATTTCTTTTTGAGTCTGAATAAGGTCTTTTAGGTTCTGGGCTTTCAGTTTTTCATGCGTCTTCTTATCTAGGTCCCAAGTAATATAATCTCCATAATCGTGATTACCCAATACCGAATATACTCCTAGTGGAGCTTTTATTTGACTGTAAATTTCTTTGTATTCATCCAGTTCCGTTTCTTTGTTGTTGACTAAGTCCCCAGTAAAAAACACCATATCCGGTTTTAAATCAATTACGGATTGAATTCCTTTAAAAACTGCTTTTTTATCCCAAAAGCTACCTGTGTGTAAATCCGAAATTTGAACTAATGTTTTGCCTACAAAAGAATCTGGTAAGTTTTTTAATTTTAATGGGACTCTAGTTATTTTATAATCATGAGCACCTTTAATAATTCCATAAGTCATTGCGGCAAAAGGTAAAGCACCAACAACCGCACCTGTCATAGATATAAATTTCAATCTAGATATCCCATTCCCTTCCACAGAAACTGTTTTTACTGCGGAAAAAACCCATCGAATTAACCTTGTTACATCTTCCAATAAAAGGAAAACAAGAAAAAATAATTTAGAAAGTAGCAACATGAAACAAATTAAAAACAAGACCTTAAATATTGTATAATCGAACATCACATTCCCTTTATAACTAGCCATGAAAAACGAAAATAGAGTAAGAATGGAAAAGGTAAAATAAGTAAAAGTAACTATACTCTTAGTTAATTTACTACTGTCTTGTAGGATGGTTTTAAAGCCTTGCCAAACGTATATTTCTATCCCAGCAAGAAGGATTAAAATAATAAGTGATCTATTCATAGATTTCATCAATACAAACTAAAGGAGTTTAACGCTCTTAGAACAGAATAATCGATGAAGCGAGACAATTTACTCATGCAAATACATAACAGTAGTTGTCCAATTTTCAAGGTTCTTGCCATCTAAAGCACTTGAATCGTAACTTACTACCACTGGGTAAATTTGGGTTAGGTTTTCCATCACTAGATGGGACTTCAATTTCCTGTGAACATCGAATAAAGAGTTATGGCTTCCTTTGTGCTCATAACTGACAGCCTTAGATTCCTCTATACTTAGAATAGAATAGTCCAAGGAGTCTGAAATAATAGAATCTAACGGTAATCCTACAGCCAAAGAATAAGTTCCCTTAATGGTGTCCAAATCATAAAAAAACGTAACTGGGGCACCTGAAGTTTTCACTCTATTTTCATTGGCGTATGCCATTAATTTAGTTATTTCCTTTTCAGGAAAACCGATGCTCTGCGCTTGTGCAAAGGACAATTTCATTACTTGCTTATTTATTAAATAAGACTTTTTCAAAAATGTAAACTCTTCTATTCCACTGGCTTTTGACTGGTTCTTTTTGGCATATTGTCTTTCGAGCAAGTCTTTCAAATTCCTTAAACCCTTTTCCAATTCTTGTCCTGTCATGTCATCCATACTCCAGAAAACTGAAGAGATCCTTTCAAAAAAAGATATTTTACCTTTTAAGCTCCACGTAACTTTTGTTGTATTCTTTATGCTATGAGCAAAGTCAAACGTTGCTTTATGCCTAAGGCGAAGAGGTGACTTTAAGTTAATGTCAAATTCAATTTTGTTCTCTTGAATATCTGTGAATTTCATGTTACCAAAACCAACATCCGGATTAGTGCTTTTCCAATTGTATCTTGACCCAACAGAACCATCTTTTCCCTCTATCTTTGAATAAATTGAAGTGTCTGCTCCTTCCCAAGGAGACCAAGCTTTCCACTTTTCCCAACTAGAAATATTAAAATGCACTTCTTGCACAGGTACATTTATTTCTAATTTCCTTTCAACATAGTAATGCTTTGGTTGGATTAACCCAATAGCACAACACACCAATACAAATATAAGAAGGAGAATTCCTATTGTTTTTAAAAAATTCATGGAGGATTTAAAGGGATTTGAGACAAAACTAAATAAAAAATACAAATATGGTACTACTTTTGAAACCACATAGTAATAAAGAATCATGAAGAAATATATCATACTATTAACCCTTCCAATAATCCTATGGAGTTGCGAAGGATTAAATCTTGCCCATTTAGAGGGTGCCGCCGGTGGAATGGTTAAACCAACGTCTGCTGAAGCTAGTAAAGGACTTAAAGAAGCATTAAAAATAGGTCTCAATAAAGGCGTTGGAAATTTATCTATTAAGGATGGTTTCTGGGGTGATGCAGCAAAGAGAATCTTATTGCCGGCTGAGGTACTGAAAATTGAGAAAGACCTTAAGAGTCTTCCTATTGTAGGGAAGGAATACGATAGAATGATAGAGAATATGAATCATGGTGCTGAAGAAGCTGTTGGACTAGCAAAAGATGTGTTTATAGATGCGGTTACAAAGATGACTGTAAAGGATGCTTTGGGAATCTTAACAGGAGGTGATGGTGCTGCAACCAATTATCTTAAAAAAGTTACAACAAGTAGTTTAGAAGCAAAATTCCAACCTGTGATCAAAAAATCACTTGACAAAATAGGTGTTACTAAAACTGGAACTCAATCTCTACTGCATACAATATGTTTGCTACCAAGAAAGTAAATACAGATTTAAATGCTCATGTTACAAATAAGGCAATGGATGTATTGTTTCTAGAAGTAGAAAACCAAGAAAACCTTATACGTTCTAATCCTGCACAAAGGGTTTCTGAAATATTAAAGAAGGTATTTGGCTACGCCGATACACAAAAATTAAAACCTTAAAGACAATAAAAAAGGCAACCTACCGGTTGCCTTTTTTTTGTTCCTCCATCAAATAGGAGTAAATATCTGATATGTCCTTATTTGAAAGATGAGCCCTTTTCTGCATGTCTTTTAAAATCACTTTCCAAGCAGTAGAATCATGTGCCATGGGTGAAGGCAAATCATGACAAGTGCTACAAGAGCGTGAGAATAATTCACTTATAGGAATTACATTCACTTTGTTATCCTCTTTTTTAACTGTGTTCTTTTTTGTTTTACAAGAGTAAACAGAAAGAGAAAACAATAAGAGTAAGATAAAATATTTCTTAGTTTGGATCAATTCTAATAATTTCGCTTGTTGAAGCATTTGCGAACCAAAGTTTATTATCCGGTCCAACTACTATTCCCATTATTCCTGCAGTACCAGTTTTCAATCTATCCAGTTCCTTACCTGTTTCTGTATCGTAAGCAATGATATCTCCATTTGAATGATCGGAAACAAATAAGGTTTTTCCTGATATTTCAATTCCAGCAGGACTATCAAAACCTTCTTCCATAAATACTTCGAAAGATGCTTCCCACTCTTCGTGTTTGGCCAATGTCTCATTGTTCTCAGGAAATGCTTTTGGCAAACCTTTAATAATTCTAGTATCACCAGTATTCATTCTTAAGATTCTGTTATTACCAGCATCTACTATGTACAACCAATCCGAATTTGGGTCTTTAACCATATGAGAAGGAACTCCTACTTTTCTTTTAACCTTAACATTTGAATATCTTTTAATTACACCATCGTCGTGATCAGAATTCCCTGGTCCATGATCTTTTACAAAATCATACCAAGTAATCTCTTCATGAAAACCATCAAATACCCAAAAAGCATTGTCCTTATCGTTTTCAATTCCCATAGAATAAGGACTACCGTGTAACATATCTAAATGACTACCGTTTCCTCCACTTGGTCTAGCATAAATAAGCATGTCACTGCTCCATAATGCTGGACCAGTAAACGACCCTCCTCTTCTATTTGCATCTAAAATGTCTTCAACAGTTGCCCAATTTCCATTCTCTTTACTAAAAGCAAGAGCTGCTGGCAAAGCCATAAAGTGCCAAGAATTAGCATCTTTTCTAAAATCAGATACTTGATCTTCTAAACCAGCATTAAATAGAGTAACTGTAGTACCACCAGATTGGTCAGTACCTTTATTAACAACCCATAGTTCATTGTCTCTTTGGGTATGGAAATCTATGTCCCAAGGCTCAGCAATTCTATCTGAAGAGCTCGCTATGACTTTATAAGTTGGATCCTTTTTTTCTAAATCTAAAGAAAATTGAGGTATTAAAACCGCTTCTTCCTTTTTGTCCTCCTTCTTACAGGACGATAGTCCTACAAGAATAACTACTACTGAAAATATAACTCTTTTATTCATAAAAAATAAATAGACGGCAAAGATAAAGAATCTTACACAAAGCATGTCACAAACTTGTCAGATTACTTTTTCTCAAGGAGCAAAGTAACTTTGTTGAAGTCAGCTGCGGTGTTAATAACCTTCCTAAACTCAGAATAATAGGCCTTGTCGTAAAAAATCTGGTTATAATATTCCTTTATTTTAACAGTTACTTGTTTACTCTCTATTACGTAACTAGATTTAAACCCAAGTGTGTTGGCACTATCTTCTGCTTGAAGGTTCAAGTCGTCTAAATTCTTTATTACATAGCCATCTGGAATTGTAAAATTAATAGTCCTTGATACGGTATTCAGGTAAGGCAATTCCATGTCACAATTTCTTTCAGGCTTATCGTATAAATCTGGTTGTGTCCCTATTACCTTTCCAATTTTAAACAAATAATTGTTACCAGCTAATCCCAATAATTTGTCTGTTTTTACTTTCCCCGTAACTACAAGTGGACTAACGCCTATGTCATCTGAAGCTGTGTTAAGTAATTTGTACTCCTCCACAATAGCATCTTCGTCCATTATTTTCAAATACTCCTTTGCGGTTTCCTCATGTTCCTCTTCCGAAGAAAAAAGATAGTACTTTTGCGTTTCGTTTCCAAAATACCCAAAGTTTTCTACTTTAAGGTCTAGCAACAAATACTCAAAATCATTAAAATCTACTGTAGCTTCAAATTTTTGATAATTTAATTCTTTCTTCAGTGTTTCAATTTCTCCTACTCTAGAGATTAAACTAGTAATATTACCTACTTTTATCAAACTAAAGAACAAACCTTTATTTGCTAAAAAACCTTCATCTACATAGGGGTACCTTCCTGCAAAATCGACTGGATTTAATAGTCTTTTGGTGTCATTAAAATAAAACAACAAGTCATCTAGATAATAATAGGATTCATACTCTTCATCAAAATTGCCTTTTTCAAACCTGTCACTGGTATTTACAAGCTTGTGCTTTATTCCCAAAGTTTGGAGAATTTCGGCATACAATCTTATGATGCCAATATAAGATGCCTTATTTACTTTTAAAATAGTTTTAATATCACCAGGGGCGCTATTTAAAACATCTATGTTATTCTTTATGTAACTTTCTATTTTAATAATCTTTTCTTCTGTACTTAGGTCCTTAATTCCAATCTCCTTAGCATAAGATAGGATTATTTTCTCCTTTATGTCATTATCGTAAAATGTTTCGTATAGTGCTTCGTTCTTGTCAACATACTGGTATAGAGAAGATCCAGATTTATTGTTTTTATGCAATTTATAAAGAAAGGACTTTTGATTCGTTTTGTAATTAGAATATTTCTCTCTTTCTAAAGGTTTTAGGTTCTCCAAACTAAGTCTATATACATTATTACCACCTTCCTTTCCCTTTTTAAAATCCTGCAAACCATTGTAAGACTTAAACTTAAGATCCAAAAAGTGAGGAACTTTAATCACATACTCTGCCTTTTTAATAGTATATTCTTCTTGAACAGTTACTCTATCGCCACTTAATCCATCACTATACAACCTACCGTATAATACTTCTAAATCTACGCCTTTTGTTACACCTTCTATCGCATAATACAAAACGGAGACATTCCCTTCTTTATCTTTTACTTCTTTAATGTCCTCTTCCTCCAATTCTCTTGTTGTACCATCTTCGTATATTATCCTAGCCTTGTTTACCTTAAGGTCTAATAGGTTGTTTGTAGGTAAGTATATTTTGTTGTTGTTATCAATTCCCTCATCGTTATTGAGCCTAATGATTTTATGAACTAAATCTAGCTTAGCAATACCCGAATAGGGTGAAATAAAATACTCCATTTCATGGTAAAGTTTAATGGTTACTTCTGGTTCCTTTAATTCTTCTTCGGTAAGTTGTGCTCTCACAGGTTTTTCTTTCCAATCGTACGATATTATTTTTTGTCCATTAACTCCAAGAACAGAAACAAGTAATAAGAAACTTATAACATATTTTATCATTTTTTAAATATTGTGCTTTCTCTAAATTTTAGATGTAAATTAACTAGCTCTTCATTGTATTTTGAGAACTCTACGGGTTCTAAAAACATCGATTTTTGTTCTAAAAAGAGAATGTATTTTATTTTATTGTTTTCTTTTTCATAGCTTATGTTATAATCAAAATAAACCCCTTTGAAATTGCTGTTTTCAGGAAGGTAATTCATTTTATAACCCTCTGGTATCTCAAGGTAAAACACTATGTTATCTGTTTTTTTAAAATCAAATTGGACAGGTACTTTTCTCTTAAGGTCTATTTTACTAGGCAAAGTTCTTTTTTCTAAATTCATATTCACATACAAACCATTGTCTACCGCTTGAGCATAACCATTTATTTTGAGACTATAATCGAAATTCAACGAAGTGTCCTTGTTTAACAAATTTGTTTCCTTTATGTCTTCAACTATGCAATCTGCATTGGCTTTACTTAACAACCTTTTGTAGAATTTTTCTTTGTCTATTTCTTTAGAAAAGCCTGTTCGCATAATTAAATACATCCTTCTAAAACCACCTAGTTTTGTACTAGCCCTCCCTAGTAACTTACCATCTTTGTAAGTTAAATAAGTAGTGTCCTTCCGGAAATTAATATCCCCTTTTACAATAGGGACTGTTTCTACTTTAAAAGTAACGCTATTTTCGTGCACCAATGCCTCCTTGCCTTGAATAAAAGCATTCGGCATGCCAAAAGGAAGGTAACTAGCTGTTGCATCTAGAAACATAATAGAATCCTGAAACCTATAGGCTGCTATCATGTGATTGTCCACACTTGGTGTGGGCATTTCTTCGTATTTATAAGGTACGTGTCTAGTTCCTATCCACACCAAATGACTGTTCACTCCTGCATAATTTAGCATCTTATTAATAATGCTTGCCATGTCTTTACAATCCCCAAACCTATTGGAACAAATGAAGTTTCCACTACTTGGCACAAAACCACGCATTCCATCTTCAAAAGCGATGTATTTAATATTATCCTGTACCCAATAAAAGACTTTTTTTACTTTTGCAATTTCATTGTCCCCTTCGGAAAACAAAGAATCCACGATACCAGCTAATTCATCAGAAATTGCTGCTGTATCATAATATTTTATCAGTTCGGAATACCATTTATGTAGGTCTTTTACACCACCAAGCAGCTCCTCACTCTCTCCTTCCTTATTTTTAAAACTAGTAATATAATAAGAAATATGAGGCATGAAGTATCTGGCCGTAGGAGCATCTGGCTCATAATCATATTTCTCCACGTTTACGGCCCTAAAAGAAACGTAATTTGTTTTCCCTTTTTTCCATCTTTTCTCTTTGTACTTAAGGGTATCCATATTAAACTTATTGAAGGTCAAGGTTACCGTATTAGGGTAAGAAATAACTATTTCACTCTCCATAATTGGAAGGTAATTAGAGAACATAAAAGAACTCAAAAATCGAGGTTCATTAAGCTTGTTTTTATAGGAATATTTCAAAATGGAACCCATGGTAATATCCTCGTATTCAAAACTTTTTCTCCTCGTATCGTCATAAAAAATCGAGGAACTTAATTGATCCACATCACGAAAATTAGTCACCTTCTTTGCGGTATATCCACCATTCTCTTTAGGAATTAATGTTTCAGCCTTTAGGTCGCTCATAGGCATAAAACTATTGTATTGCACACTCTCAGCTTTAACTGGGTATGGCTTTTTCTCAAGCACTAAGGTGCTTTGCTCATTAAAAATTTCTATCTGCAACTCGCCATTGTTGTTGCTTATTTCTATTTTTTCTTTATTCGTTAATAGGATAGAGGTCTCTCCTTTGTACTTCTCACTATACTTTTTATAGTAATCTATCTTTTGAGCATGGGAGGAAAACCCACAAATCAAGGTAATGAATAATATGATCGTTCTTTTTATCTTCACTTTTCCCCTATTACCAAATCATTGTAATAAATCAAATGCTTTACAGCAAATCCTTTAAGATCATAAATTACTCTATCTCCATAATAATCATCGTAGATAAATGAGGCGCTTTCTCTTAATTTCCCATTAGGATGGTATGCTTTGTAAACGCCATTCAAATCACCATAGGTATAGTTTGACTCTTCTTCTAGTTTACCATTTGTAAAATAGTCCAAGATATTTCCGTCTAAATACCCCTCTACGTAATTATAATCTTTTTGCGTTTTACCATTGGTATAAAACATTTTCAAACTACCGTGGTACATTCCGTTTTTAGTGTAGATTACCGCTGTTTTTACTCCTTCCTTAGACAGGAAAACATGCTCTTGATCACCACTTACCATTTTAGAAGTATCTCCATTTGGGTGAATAAATGCAATAAAATCATCCATAATATAGAGCTTGGAGTAAGCAAGTATTCCTTCTGCATTAAAATAGTCTGCTTTACCATGTCTGTCACCTGAAACATAAGGAATCCTAGATTTCAACTTCCCATTGGAATAATAGTGTTCTCTATTTCCATCTTCTATTCCAAATTTGTGCACCATCTTTCTTTCGAGTTTTCCATTTGGATGATAATACTCCCACACACTATCTTTATCACTTTCCAGATAATACTTTTTTCTACTTAAGGTGCCATCTGGATAATAAGTTAACCATTCTCCAATTCTACCATTGTTGTTGTATTGTCCTTTTACTTCCAATGAACCATCTGGGTAAAACCACTTTAAATCACCACTTTGAAAACAATTCAAATAGTTTGACTCCTTGCTACTTTTACCATTTGAATAAGTTCTTACTTCCTTTCCATCGTTTAAAATATCATACAAATCCGTTTTGGTTTCTGAACTATCATAAAGTTGGATACTCAATATAAAATCCTCTTTACGAATATCTTCTTCGTACTTCTTACCTGTATTTGTGAAATAATGTTGCTTTCCATCCATCTCCCCATTTTTATAATAAAGCAACGAAGTTATCTTTCCATTTATTTCATAATACCTCCATTCACCTTCCTTATCTCCATAGTAATAGTAACCTTCAGCATACATTTTTCCATTGGAATAGTAACTCTCAAATTTACCAGACTTGCTACCATAGGAATAATTGGTACTCGTGTTAATTTCACCATTTGGATAGTATGTCTTGATCAATCCATTGAGGGATCCTTTCTGAAATTTTTCTTCACTTTCTAACCATCCTCCTCTTGCATAAAACTTCCATGTTCCATCTTTTTCACCATCTTCGAAGCTTCCTGAAACCTTTTTTTCTCCGGTTGGGTAGACACCATTATACTCCAATTCACGCTTTTTTAATTTGCCTGATTTAATTACTTCTCCATTTTTGTCAAAATACTTATACATCTGTGGGTCTCCTTCTTTGTATTTAATATTAAAATATGGTTTGCCATCTTCGTCATTTACTTCTAATAATCCAGAAAGGAGACCATCTTCATACTTTAAATCTCTTTCTAAAACACCATTCCTATAATACTCTTTCCTTGAGATTGTTTTCCCATCCTTATACTCCTTTTCTTGCTTCCTTACACCATTGTCATAATATTCTATTGTTGTCCCCTCTTTTTTACCATCCTTATAGTCTGCTTCCTCCACAAGAACTCCAAAAATAGTATAGCTTTTAGAACTCCCATCCAATTTACCTTCTACATAGTTTTGCTCTAATTTTAATGCTCCATTTGCAAAGTACGTTTTTAGCTCCCCTTCCATTTCCCCATCTTTCATTTTGACTTCATAAGACAATTGGCCATTAGGATAAAAGTATTGCAACATACCCTCCTTGTTGTTATCATTTGTTTCATTTGAAGCATATTTGTAACCAGGGATTTCAAAATATTCCCTTGTTGCATCTACTTCGTCGTTTTTGAAAGATGTGCTATAAGATTTAGTACCTAACTCTCGATAGGAAGCAAAAGGGCCATTCAATTTGCCGTCTTCAAAGACATTTTCTTCTTCCACTTTACCATTAGGATGGTACCATATCCACTTTCCATTTCGCTCTCCTGTACTATTCCATGTACCTCTTGCAGATACATTCCCATTATCGTGAAAATAGATCCAATCTCCAGATGGATTATCATTTTCCATGTCACCAATTCCATTTAACTTACTCCCTCCAAAATGATGCATTTTGCTTTCCGTTTTGCCATCAATGGTTATGTCTATCTCCCCATGCATCACTCCCCAATCGTCGCTGTTTTTCTTGAAAAATGCAAGAATGTCTTTCTCGTATTTATTGTTAAAACTTGCATCATTACCCACTGCACAAATCAGCATCATGAGATCAGAATATGTCTTTTCTTCGATTATTTTATCAAAATATGGTCCATAAAAATCAGCCCAAAATCCTTCCGTCTGAGCACCTTTCCTATTGTTAATTACATAATGTACTTGCTTTACAAGGTTAAATTGAATCTTACTTTTAGTTTTGTATTTTTTGGTAATATTCACTTGATTTTCTACAATGTTATCCATTTCCTCATAACCCTCATTCATAAAAGAAAGATCTCTTCTTTTCAATTTTTCCTTCTCTTTTTCTTCCTCAGGTTCATCAAAATCAACACTATTAGAACTTACGTTATTTAATAAATTTAATGCTTTATAAGTTCCAGGTCCTTTGTTTGGTGCATCGTAGATGGATAGTGGGTTAAGAATTAAGTATGTTGTAAGACTCATTATGGATTGAGTAAACAATCCCTGTTCTGCACAAAGTCTTCCTAACAAAAAATGAGGGTCTGGGTATTCCGGATTTGAATTAATTAACACCTTAGCTAAATTTATACCATCGGTATATCTTTCCATCCCATTAAGTGCAAGAACTTTTTCATAAACCAATTTATAATCTCTTGGATACATTTTGATAGCTGTGTCTAGTACCTCCAACGCCTTCTTTCCATCCTCCTTTTTAGTATACAAAGCTCCTAAAACTCTGTAATAATCGTTTTTAAAATCATTGTCTAGTTCAATTGCTTCCTCAGCAACTTTTACTCCATTATCAAAGTCTTTAAGAGCTGTATGTGTCAATATCCTTTGGTACAGAGCCTGAGGATAATTAGTATCATTCTTATGAATTTTTTCTAGTTTTTTAAGTGAAGAACTGTATTTCCCTTCATCGTAATTCTCTATTGCGCCTCTTAACTCTTTCCCTGATGATTCTACTCCAAAAGTCCATTTTTGCGCTTGTAATGTTAAACTGCCTAATAACAAGAATACAGCAGTTAGTAACCCATTTTTTATCATATACCAATTTTTTTTTGTTCGAAATTCTCTAGTTTTTTATCTTTTATTCTTCTTCTTAGTAAATAGATTAATAGAATTACCAGTACAATAAATGAAGTAATATAGCACAAGCCCATTAACGTTTCCATAACTATTTTAGTTTTACAGCAGTACCATAAGCCAGTATTTCTGCTGCTCCTTGCATCACTGTAGAAGTCGTAAACCGCACATTTATTACTGCATCTGCATTCAAGCTGTTGGCGTCTTCTATCATCCTTTGTAGGGCTTGCTCTCTAGAATCTGCCATTAATTTAGTGTATTCTGATATTTCACCACCTACTATGTTTTTAAGGCCAGCAAATATGTCTCTTCCAATATTCCTAGTTCTTACCGTGCTTCCTCTAGCAATCCCTAAAGTAGATTCAATCTCTCTACCACCTACAAAATCCGTATTTGAAACTTCCATTATTTCTTATTAATTTTTACTTGAACTAACTCTTTATCAATTTCTACTGTTAAAAGGTAAATACCTTGACTCAAGAAATTTAAATTCCACCTTGCATTCCCTCTAGAGCTTTCTTCTTTTATAACTCTTCCCTTCATGTCCCTTAAAGTTAAGGTCCAATCTTTAATGGTCCTAACCTCCAAATAATCTTTTACTGGATTAGGATAGAACTCAAATCCTTTTTCTTTTAATAAATCAAAAAGAGCATCGATAAACTTATACTCGTACTTTTCACTTATTTTAGCACACCCGTTTGTATGAAACACTTGCACCTGATATTGTCCTGATTCCCTTGCAACAATTTTCTTGTTGTTGCTATTGGCGACAGCCACTTCGTCTTTAAACCAAACAAAAGAATCTCCATCTTCACTACTTATTAAGGTGGTGTCATTAAAAGTTGAGACTATTGGTTTGACTGGGTCACTATATACCATTACCTGAGTTCTAAATTCTTTTGAGCAATTTGTCTTTTCATCCCTAACTGTCAGTTCGTATACCTTATCGAACTCAGTAAAACACTCCGGGTTAGAAACATTTGTTTTGTTAATACTTTCAGGTGGTGACCATTTATAAACAAAGCTTGAATTAGGGGTTCCTCCAATAGTAATAGCTCTTTCGGGGCATTTCCAAAAAGTGTCTTTCCACCCCGCTATTTCCGGTTTCTTGTTCACCTTAACATATACTGAGTCTCTTGTAGAACAATTACCAGACCCAACAGTAACATGAAACCAGGTGGATACTCGAACATCTGTTACCGGATTGTTACTAGTAGAATCGTTTAAGGTCTTTCCTGGTGTCCATAGGTAATCAAATGAAATATTCTTTTCAGTGCCTATCTCTACCGATTCACCATCACATAGCCAGATGGTATCATCAAAATTTGTAGGAGGGTTTGAAATTGTTTTAACCAAGACAAAGTCCTCTGCTTTACAACCTGTAACTCTATGCAAAGCAGTCATTTCATATTTTTTAATTCCTGTTACTGTTGCAATTGGATTAGGAAACGTATCGTTATCTAGTCCACTAGAAGGTCCCCATTTATAGGATATGTTTGCACTTGGGTTGATGTCACCAAGTTTAATTGCAGACCCAACACATACATAAGCCGTATCTTGAGTATATGCCTTTGCATTAGGTTTAGCTTGAACAATAAAGTCCTTTGTAATTGTGCTTTCCACATAAGGAATGGTAGATACAATTCTTAGTTTGTATTTGCCAGCATCCATTCCAGCAGGAATTCTACCACTAAATACATATGGGACAAGTGTGTCCAAAGCGGTAACCAAGTTTATGGATTTACTAAAAATACCATTTTTATCAGACACCTGTAAATGAAATCTATTGGTTTTCCCGTAACTACCATAGTTAGTTGCAAATCCGCTTGTGTATACATCAAAAGAGTCTCCAGCACATTTTTCTACGGCATTATCAGGAGCAAAGTTGTGAATTTTTAGTTGTTCTAATTTGCCACAACCGTAACATGCAAAATACAAATAGTCCGAACCTTTATCAAAAAAGAATTTTGCCGGCTTGTTGTAAAAAAATAATTTTTTAGCAGATGACAAATATTTATTTACTTGGTATACATAGTTGTTTGACCAAGAGCTTATATAATAATTTCCCTCGTAATCCCTATCTATCCCATAAGCCATACTAATGCTCGTTGTCATAGCAGTAGTCAGACTCTTTGTATCTACGTTTAACTTTTGGATTTTAGAATTGCTCACCATTGAAACTAGCATAATACTTCGGTTTATAGAATCAAAATACATACTAGACGGCTTGCTTAAACCTGAAGTTGTAAAATTCGATACCGCTGGAGTATAGAAAGGAGCAGAACCAAAGGTAATTTTATAAATATAATCCCTCCCAACATCTGAAACGTACATGGCCTCAGATTTAGCATCAGCCACAATATCAGAAAGTTCTACTGCACCAGGTATGTTAATTGTGGTAAGCAATGTTCCTGCAGCAGTATAAGCCCTCAAAACATTTGAATCTGCCACTAGAAAACCACTTCCTAAGGGCAAGACACCAAACAAAATAGCATTAGGCTTCGTAAGGCCAGAGATAAAAGTGGTTTTAGTACTGTTTTTATAAGCTAGTATTTCTTTGGTTCCATGACTAGCAACATAGAAAGTCTTGTTGCTAGAATTATAAGTAACATCACTTGGAGAACTAAACTGAGCCTGAATAGAAAAGGAGAATAGCAGCGCACAAACAATAATTAAAGTCTTTTTCATATTAGAAAAAATTAGTTGGTGAAGATACTATAAAAAAGATTAATCTTAAATTCAGATTAATCCTTAAGTTGTTCCATTACTTTTTGTATTCCTTCCTCAAATGAATGAGGTACATAGCCTAAAACATTTCTAGACTTTTCTAAAATAAAACCAGTCACAGGCGGTCTTTTTGCTGCTTGGTTAAGTGTGTAGCTTTTTATACGTTTTACTTTTTCCATACTTAAATCAAAATGTTTAGCAACTCTTTCTACCAACTCATAAATATTCATAAAGTCCTTACCAGAAATATTGAAAATTCCCTCATTCGCACTGTTCTCTATTAAATAAACTCCATTTGCCAAATCTTCTGCAAGTGTAGGTGTTCTATATTGATCGTCTACCACCTTTATGTCTTGCTTCTTCTCTAAAGCTCCTTTGGCCCAAAGCACTATATTACTTCTGCTCATGTCATGCACTAAACCATAAACTAAAACAGTCCTTGCAATAGACCATTTCTTACATTTCTCTCTAACTATTTCTTCTCCTTTTAATTTACTATGGCCATAAAAACTCAATGGGCCTGGAATGTCTTCTTCCTTGTATGGACCATTCTTTCCATCGAAAATAAAATCTGTAGAAAGATGTACAAAGTGCGCATTTACAGCATTTGCAGCAGATACCAAATAATCTACGGCATGGACATTTAGCAAAGTACACTCCTCTTGTTTCTCTTCGCATGCATCTACATTTGTCATAGCTGCAGTATTGATAATACAATCTGGATTTAACTCTGTAATTAATTCCATTACCTCCTGCTCATTGGTAATATCCAAACTTCTATAATTCAAAGAATCCTTTAAAGGGTGTCGGCAATCTCCTAAAGCTGTTGGATAAAAAATGACCTCTTTTTTAGAATAAATGTCTGTGAGTTTTTGACCAAGTAGTCCATTGCTCCCAGTAATTAAAATCTTTTTCATTAATTGATCTCCTTAAAGATTGTATGCATCACAGTTTCACCAACTGCTTTAAGTGGTTTTCTATCAATAACATCCATGTTGTCTTTGTGCGTGTGCCAGAAATGACCAAATCCACCACCTTCTGCCACACCATAATTGATAATATCTATGTAAGGGAAATTAAGAATGGTGTTTACATAAAAGTGGTCGTCAACAATCCCTTGTCTTGTAAAGTCAATGAACTCATTGTGTCCTAAACCTTGCCCAATTTTCCAAACCTTATCCATCACCCACCTTGATTTAAGCATGGACTCTCCTTCTTTTGCAAATATTGCATCTTTTCCACCTACCATATCCAAGTTAATTCCAAACCTGGCCTTATCTCTATAATTCTTATCGTGTGGGTTGTTTGCCCAATATTGCGAACCCAAGCAATAGCTATTACTCTCGTTTGGCTTACCCCAATCTTCTGCGTCAAATAGTATAATATCAATCCCTAATTCTGGTTGTTGTATGCTTAAGTTTCTAGCTATTTCTAATAATACTCCCACACCACTGCCTCCATCGTTAGCTCCTACGATAGGTTCATCTTGTCTAGCTGTATCCTCATCTGCCCATGGCCTTGTGTCCCAGTGTGCAGAAAGTAAAATTCTATTTCTTTTCTTTGGGGAAAAAACTGCAATAATGTTTTTCATAAACAAGGTTTTGTTATCCCATGTTGTTGCATTGCCATATTGAATAAATGCAGAATCTGCATATTGATTCATCTTATTTACCAAATAGTTTGCACAAGCCTCATGCTCCTTTGTATTAGGAACTCTAGGGCCAAAACCTACTTGGTCTTGAATGAAATCATAAGCACTGTCTGCATTGAAGACAGGTATTTTAATGCTAGGAGATACCTTTACCTCTGGAATGTTTTTTCCCTTTACTGAGTCCTTTGGCTTTGTGTCAGAGGTACATTGATTTAAAGCCAATATTAATAAAATAAATATTGCACTAAGCTTAATTTTTTGAGTAAGTCGTTCCTTCTTTTCCATCTTTTATTGTGAATCCTATTTCGTTCAATGCATCCCTTATCTTATCAGATGTGGCATAATCCTTATTTTCTTTTGCACCGTTTCTTAAATCGATGATTAATTGCATTAAATCTGCCTCCGCGTTACCTTCTTCTTTGTCATTTACTAAACCCAATAAGTCTCCAACAAAAAGAGGCAGCATTTCTTGCAGCGCAATTAAGGTATTCTGGTCCATAGTAGTATGACCATCGTTCACTGAATTTATGTATTTAATGGCTTCAAAAAGGTGTGCTATTAAAATGGGGGTATTAAAATCGTCGTTGATGGCATTAAAACAAGCATTTTTCCATTCCTCTACATTAAAGGATCCGGAATTAGTTGGCTTTATGCCTTGTAGCGTTTCTATCCCGTTGAATAATCTAGCTAGGCCTTTTTCTGAAGCTTGCAAGGCTTCATTAGAAAAATCCATGGTGCTTCTGTAATGCGTTTGGTATTGAAAAAATTTCAATGTCATAGGAGCATATCCCTTTTCCAATAATGGGTGGTTCCCCGAATAAAAATCATGCATCAAAATACCGTTGTTCAAGGATTTAGCCATTTTTTGACCATTGATTGTAATCATGTTGTTGTGCATCCAGTATTTTGCTGGTTGCCTTCCATTGCATGCCTTGGATTGCGCAATTTCAGATTCGTGGTGCGGGAACAATAAGTCCAATCCTCCACCATGAATGTCAAATTCTTCCCCCAAGTATTTGCTGCTCATAGCAGAACACTCTATGTGCCAACCAGGAAAACCCATTCCCCAAGGGGATTCCCATTTCATAAGGTGGTTTGCCTCTGCTTTCTTCCAAAGTGCAAAATCATTTGGGTTCCTTTTTTCCTCTTGTCCTTCTAGACTTCTGGCGGAAGAACCTGCTATTAAATCCTCTAATTTCCGACCACTTAATTCGCCATAATCGTGGGACTCATTGTATTTTAAAACATCGAAATAAACAGAGCCGTTTGACTCGTAAGCAAAACCATTTTCTATGATTTTCTTAACCATGTCTATTTGCTCTAAAATATGACCAGTTGCCCTAGGCTCAATACTTGGTGGATTCAAATTCAATTTTCTAAGTGCATCGTGGTAAGACTCTGTATATTTCTGAACCACCTCCATAGGTTCCAATTTATCTAACTTTGCTTGAGTTTGGATTTTATCATCCCCAGCATCTGCATCGTTTAATAAATGCCCTACGTCTGTAATGTTCTTTACATACCTCACTTTATATCCCAAATAAGTAAGGTAACGAAAAACAAAATCGAAAAAGATAGGTCCCCTACTATGTCCTAGATGCGGATGACCATAAACTGTTGGACCACAAACATACATTCCCACAAATGGTGCATTTATGGGTTCAAATACTTCTAATTCCTTGGAATGCGTATTGTAAATCTTTAACTTGCCTTGCACAGAGCAAAGCTATTACTTTTTGTCTTTTATACCTTAATTTTGTAATACAATTCCAAGACATGAAAAACACCCTCCTTCTTTTGCTGGTTTTATCTTCTTGCTCCTTTCGTTTACATGCTCAAGAACAAGATGAAGTAATGTACTCCATGTACCGATACCACCCCATTGAAACGATTAGGAAATTAGGAGTAGATTCGGTTTTTATCCATACTTTCAAAGAGGATACTAATTACTTAAGTGGCATCATAACTTACGATACGCTTGGAAGAGAAACCAAGTACATGGATGTTGAGGGAGGCTATGAGTATCAGATGGGTTACTATCCCTCCGGACTATTAAAATCTAGCAGAATCATAGATTACAACTATGGAAACGGGCCTGTAGATAGTTTCGCATACAACAAAAAAGGGTGTTTGACCCACTCTTTTAATGGGATGAATGGAGATTATACCATAAGAAACTACAAGTATAGAAGGGGCAGACTAATGGAAGAAAGTGGAGATAGGTTTAAATACAAATACCTTTATAAAAAAGGAAAGAGAATATCCAATGATTTCTATGCAGATAATGGAAAAGTCGTACAATCTCAAAAACTTTACGAATACGATAAAAATGGAAACTTGTATAAGATATATGAATCAGATGGAGAAAAATGGCTCAATTTTCAATTGTTTTACAATTCCCAAAACCTACTCACGCAAATGAAAGTTTTTGGAAAAGGACTTAAACTATCACAACAATACACCACTGTTTATTATGAGAGTGGGCTAATTAATCATAAAATATGGCAAACAGGTATCAAGAATAACGATCCTGCTAACTGTAATTACCAAAAGAACATCTATACTTATTCTTACAGAAATTAATTCTTAATGACGTTCCTCCACTTTTCGCTTCTTCTGGCAATTACTCTTATGTAAGAACAAACCGCTGTGGCCGTATAACCTTCTTCCGTAAGTTTTTCAAAAGTTTTCTCTACTAGCTCTTTACCTATTCCCTGTCCTCTAAGCTTATAGGGCACCTCGGAATAAACCAAACTCATGTGGTTATTTAACATCGTGTAGTTTACCCTTGCCTCCAGATTGTTTTCTAAAGGCAGAACAAAACTCTTAGCTTCTATGTTGTGTATAATTTCCATTGTTTAATTCATGCCTTTATCTAGAAAATCACTCAATGGTTTTCCGATTAAATAGATCTTTTCTATTCTATCAATAAAGTCGTCTTTCAGAGCATAAATGGGATCCATTTGATGGAAAAAATAGAAGTTTTTATTCAAAATTAAGTCTTGTTTTTTTGCAGCTTCTTGTAAGGATTTATCTATTCTTACATTCTTTTCTCCTCTCACTTCACCAAAGGTTTTGACAAAATCCGTATTGGAAATTAACTTATTAAATGCTGCTCCCTTCTTTGCAATCGCAGTTCTAAGGTTTAATAATTGCATTTTATCTGGTGAATAAACCCCCATGTAGACCCTAACCCATTCTGGAGTAACTTCGGTATAGATGCCTGGTTTTGTAATGTTCTTTTTCCCGCCAGCATTCACCACTGCACTCATCTGTATTTTGTAGGGTTCCTTGTTCTTAGAAAAGCGAACATCTCGGTTAATTCTGAAAATACAATCCTTAGGCAATACATTCACCGTTTTATCGTGCTTCTTTACCATTTCAATTAGATCTATCACAAAATTTTCAAAGGGTTCTTTGACCACCCTTTTATACCTTTTTCTGTTCTCATCAAACCACTCCTTGTTGTTATTAGGAGCGAGTTCCTTAAAGAAATCAAAAAAATCTGGGGTAAAATGGCTTTTCATAGAACACGAAGGTAGTAGAAAAAACAACCACATAAAAGACACTCCAAGTCCATTGGATTCCTTATAAATAAATTATATTTGGTGAAATTTATGGGACTGAGGTGGCGGAGCTGCATTCTGCCCATAGAAGAAATATCCGCCACGTACACAAAAATAGACGTGGCGGATAGCCAGTAGTTGGCATTAATTGACAACTGATGGATCTCTTTATTTTGCAAGTCAAGGACTTGGTACGGAAATTAAAAGTGTTTTGTCAAAGTATGACCCAGTATCATCAACTATTACAGTCTTAGACACCCTTAATTCTGCAGAAGGAGGTATTGGAGCTAAATTAATGCAGGCTTCAAATGGTCATATTTACGTTACCACAGCTAATGGAAATGCAAATACCTACGGAGGTGTCATTAGATGGAATACTATCAGTAATCAAATTGAAGTTTTACACAGTTCAAAAGGGCCCAATTTTGGTGGCCCTCATGAGTATTACAACTCTAAAAGTCAGCTTCTAGAAGGAAGTGACGGCTCTTTATATGGGCTTTCAACTTTAGGTGGATCTTTTACTGGAACAAATGACCAAGGTGTTGGATGCTTTTTCAAAATAGAATTAGATGGAACTGTATATGCAACCCTAAAACGATTTGCACAGAGTGTTCAGAATGAGGGATACTTTCCTTATGGTGGGTTAGTAGAAAAAAATGGTGTTATTTACGGTACCACTTCAGAGGAAAATGCTGTTAATGTTAATTCAGGTACAATATTTTCATACACAATCTCTAATGGCACTTTTGACTTCATTAAAATTCTTGATTTAGAGGGGACTAGACCAAAAGGCACTTTAACCGAGTCTCCAAACGGAAGATTTTATTTCACAACAACAGGTGAGCCGAGTATCAATTCTGGAAATTTAATTGAATTCAACCCAATAAATGGGGATGCAACACAGCGTTATACATTTGGAGGAATTAATGGAGTTATGCCATATTATGATGAGTTAGCTATAGTTGATTTTAATGTGTTAAGTGTTGATGATTATTCTTTATTGGATATTGGTGTTAAAACATACCCTAATCCAGTACAAGATATAGTTAATATCAAAGTAGATGGATCAGATCAAATTGAAACAATTAAAATATTGGATTTGAAAGGTTCTGAATTATATATAGATGAGTCTAAAACAAAGGAGTCAGTTATAAACACTTCATTTTTATCTTCTGGTGTATATTTATTATACATCAAAACAGATACTGGAAGCACAATAAGAAAAATTATAAAAGAATAACTAATGCCAACAAGGTATAAAAGCAATAGCGGTTTGGGAGCAATCTCAAACCGCTTTTTGCTTTTAATTAAGCATTTTGCTTTCGGAAAGGGAGTAGCTTTTAGACCGCTACTGCTCTTATACTAAACGTTTTACTTTTGTTTTACTAATTCTGAGCTTTTCACAACTAGAGGCAATAGACCTTACATTAGCTATCGTCTACTGCATTAATGTTCCAATATTCGCTATTTCAGCGTCCCATGCATCAGAACGAAAAGAGCGTGACCTATTTCTTTATCAAAAACTCATTAGTATCGAAAGGGACCGTTCAGATAGTTTACTTCTAAATATCCTGCCAACCGAAATTGCGACTCGTCTGAAAGAAGGTGAACGAACAATTGCAGACAATTATAGTCAAGTGACTGTTCTGTTTGCGGATATTGTTGGTTTTACAACACTGTCTAGTCAAATGGAACCTGGAAAGTTAGTCCATCTCTTGAATCATATCTTTTCCAACTTCGACCAAATGGCTGAAGAATATCAGTTGGAGAAGATTAAAACCATTGGAGATGCATATATGATTGTGGGAGGACTAAAAACTGATTCATCGGGTGTAGAAGACATCGCCAGACTCGCACTCGATATGAATCAATTCTTTAAAAATGATGCGCTTATTCATCAATTTGATCTCCAAATACGTATTGGGTTCCACACAGGTCCCGTTACTGCTGGAGTAATAGGATTAACTAAATTCTCATTCGATTTATGGGGAGATACAGTCAACACCGCAAGCCGAATTGAGTCTAATAGTGAACCCGGTAAAATCAATGTTTCTGAAGAAAGTAAAAAGCTACTCGAAAACGATTTAAATTTGATTCTAGACCTCCACTAGAAATAAAGGGCAAAGGAAAAATGAATACATTCTTCTTAACTTCAAAAGTAGTAAACAAAACCTAAGCGGCATTAAATCGACCGCCTATACTAGACCGTTGTATGCCATTTTTGGTAAACGATATAAGTAAGCTCCTTAAAATCTAATAATAGAATACGCTATTACCTAATTAGAGTCACCACACCATTTACCGTCTTTTCTTCTTCTGGGTTTATTCTATAGGTGTATTTTAATACATAGTAATCCACTCTGAATAAAAACAAGATTTATGTGCTTCTTGTTAAGTACGTACTTTATTTTGAACAACAACGGTAAACTATAAATATTTTACTCTAAAGCTTTACACTTTTCATTTTAAACTTTCTTTATCCTTACATTTGCCCCACTTGAATTACCTGCACGAAAACATACACCATTTGTCCTCCGTCCTTTCATCCTACGGGGTTGAAGATGCAATCCTTAGCCCTGGAAGTAGAAATGCACCTTTAACAGTGGCTCTTGCAAGAAACCCACATATCCAGTGTCATTCTATCGTAGATGAAAGATCTGCTGGCTTTGTAGGATTAGGGATGGCAAAGGCTAGTGAAAAACCTGTCGTATTGTGTTGTACCTCTGGAACAGCTGTATTAAACTATTACCCCGCTATTGCAGAGTCTTTTTATACAGGTGTTCCTTTGATTGTTTTATCCGCAGACAGGCCACCAAAATTAATAGACAATTGGGATGGACAATGCATCAGACAAGAAATGGTTTTTGACAACCACATTCTTTCCAGTTACTCCATGCCTTCTTATTCGGATAAGGAAGATTGTAAAGAGGAAATAGAGGAGATTCTGGAAGCTGCCATTGGAGAAGCTATAATGAACCAAGGTCCTGTCCATATCAATGTTCCATTGCGTGAACCTTTATATTCTAATATCCCTGAGAATTTTGAATTTAAAAAGGGCGAATTTAGAATGCAAACTGGAAATCAAATTTCAGATATTCCCACATTAGAATCCACCAAAACTCTAATTCTTCTTGGCGCAGACTACAAAGAAAATAATGCTCTGGAACCTTTATTAGAAGAAATTGAACAAGAGGAAAAAGCTGTTGTGTTGAAAGATATTATTGCCAACAAAGGCAAAGATAGTTTTGCTTCTTACGATGCAGTTCTTTTAGGTAAAAATGAAGCGGATTTGCAACCAGACTTATTAATCACCACCGGCAAATTTATATTGAGTAAGTCTTTAAAAACCTATTTACGCAAACACAAACCAAAAAGACATTTTCACCTTACTGAATCGGATGGCATCATAGGAGACCCTTTTTCTACAGATCCTGAAATCATAAAGGGAGATTTAGAAGAAAACTTGAAAAACATTTCTGAAAAACTGGAGCCCTGCAAAGCGTATTTTTCTTTTTGGCAAAGCCATTGCAATAAGAATAAAGTAGCACAAGTGTCCTTCTTTAATAACAGCGATTTTGCTGAATTCTGGGCTTGCTACCACATTGGCCTAAGCCTTAAAAAAGAAACTATTTTACACCTGGCAAACAGCACTACCGTTCGCTATTTTAGTTATTTAAAAGAGTTTATAAAAACAACAACGGTCCAAGCAAATAGAGGAACAAGTGGTATAGATGGCTGTACATCCACTGCAGTAGGCTTTGCATTGGCTGAGCCAAATAAAAACCACCTTCTCATCACAGGTGACGTGGCATTCTTTTACGACATTAATGCCTTGTGGAACAAACACTTTCCGAAAAACTTAAAAATAGTTCTTCTCAATAACCAAGGAGGTGGTATTTTTAGATACATAGATGGTCCAAACAAACTTCCAGAACTGGAAGAGTTTTTTGAAACAACGCACGAAAGGACAGCAAAAAAAGTATGTGAAGAATACGAAATCAAGTATTTACATGCAGGTGACAAAAAGGAGCTAGAAAAGAGTTTGGAAGGTTTTCATGACAGTAAAAATTCTATACTTTTGGAGGTCTTTACAGATAGGTACAAAAACGAAGAACAATTCAATAAATTTAAACAATTATGAGCACAAGAGATTGGAAAACCATAAAGGAATACGGTGACATTAAGTTCGATTTTTACAATGGAATAGCCCGAATCATGATTAACCGTCCGGAGGTATACAATGCTTTTACTCCGCAAACAAACATGGACATGATAGACGCCATGGACATAGCTAGGGAAATGCAAGAAGTAGGAGTGATTGTTTTAACTGGTGTTGGAGACAAAGCTTTTTGCAGTGGTGGTGACCAAAACGTAAAAGGAGAAGGTGGCTACATAGGGAAAGATGGTGTTCCAAGACTTAACGTATTAGATTTACACAAAAGAATAAGAGAAATACCAAAACCTGTCATTGCCGCTGTAAACGGTTATGCCATAGGAGGAGGTCATGTCTTACACGTAGTTTGTGACTTAACCATCGCATCGGAAAATGCTATTTTTGGACAAACAGGACCCAAGGTAGGTAGCTTTGATGCTGGATTTGGATCTTCCTATCTTGCAAGACACGTAGGTCAAAAGAAGGCCAGAGAAATCTGGTTTTTATGCAACCAATACACTGCAAAAGAAGCCGAAGATATGGGAATGGTGAACAAAGTAGTTCCATTAGAATTGTTAGAAGATACCTATGTTGAGTGGGGCGAAACTATTATGAAGCGCAGCCCAATGGCGATACGAATGCTTAAGCGTGGACTCAATGCTGAGCTGGATGGACAAAGGGGTATGATGGAATTTGCTGGTGATGCAACCCTTATGTTTTACATGATGGAAGAAGCCCAAGAGGGTAAAAATGCCTTCCTTGAGAAAAGGGATCCCGACTTCAAGAAATTCCCTAAATTTCCATAAAACATAAATGGACCACATTAAACAATACAACGACGTTGATAGGTCCAACGAGTCCAAGCATTTTAGAATTACTAGAATTGAAGACTATTATTCTGAAAGATCTGGTGAGCCAGATGTGCCTCACAGACATAACTACTATACCATACTCGTAGCAAACAAAGCAAAAGGAAAGCACATTATCGATTTTAACAATTATACGCTTGGCAACAACCAAATTTACTTTATTGGTCCAGGTCAAGTGCATCAAGTGATAGAAGAAGAGCAATCTTTTGGTTATTCCATCGTTTTTTCTGATCAATTTTTAATTAAAAACCACATCCCTACAAGCTTCTTGTTTAACCTCAACTTGTTTAACAATCATGGTGCATCCCCCTTTCTAAATGCCAATAACTTAGATGAAATAAATGAGTATTGCTCTCAATTGGTTTTGGTACAAAAAGAATTTAGTCTGTTTCAAGAAGACATGGCAAGTTCTTATTTGAAACTCATATTAATTCAATGTTCTACAATTCTTCACAATGTGTCAAGTGGTTTGCAAGCAAATATGTTCAGGAATAGCTTATTCAATGAGTTTAGAAAATTAGTGGAAACCCATTTTGCAAAGTGGCACTCTGTTCAAGATTATGCGAATGAGCTGAATGTGTCAACAGATCATTTAAATAGAATAATAAAGTCTCTAAATGGAAAAACCACAAAGCAATACATTCACTCACGAATTTTTGTTGAGACTAAAAGAATGCTGTATTTCACAGATCTTTCAAATAAGGAAATTGCCTACCAATTGGGCTTCTCAGAGCCTTCCCATTTTAGTGCCTTTGTTAAAAAGCAAAGCGGCACTTCGCCCAAAAGCTTTAGAAAACACTTTTTAAACCAATAACATCGTTTTTTTATATGTTTTTGCGCTAATTTCATACGTTTAATGAACTAAATGAACGCGTTTTTGCACCTCAAATATGAAAACGATTATGAAAAAAACAACAATTATAGCATTCGTACTAGGATTATTCCTTGTATCATGCGGAAGCAACGCGGTAGAAACTGGTGAGGCACAAGAAGTAACTGAGAACAACTCTGCTGAAGCAGTTGATTACTCTACATTAGGAGAAGGAAGTCATGTTCAATGGAGAGCTGCACACCTTGGAGGAATTGTTAAAAGATACGGTAAAGTTAGTCTTGTTTCAGCAAATGTAAAAACCTTAGAAAACAAAGTAACAAATGCATCTATAACAATTGATTTGGGTTCCTTAACAGTAGAAAATTTTGAAGAAGGAGATGAAAGTAAGGGCAAACTAGAAGGTCACCTTAAATCAGCAGATTTCTTTGATGTAGAAAACAACCCTACAGCTGCTTTTGAATTAACTGGAATAGAAGCTGGAACTGGTGATTATAATTCAATGGTAACAGGTAACTTAACCATTATGGATTCTACTAAAAGTATTACTTTTGGTGCTAATATAACGGTAACCGATGAGTCTGTAACTGTAAAGTCTGAAGATTTCACTGTGAATAGAGAAGATTGGGGTCTTACTCACAACAAAGAAGGAACTGCAAATGTTCCAGCTGAGTATTTGATTTCAAGTGATCTTGGTTTTACAATTGATGCCACAATAAATAAATAATATTTTTCAAAACATAGATTGATGGTTTAAAGCACTAGCCGAAATGGTTAGTGCTTTTTTGTTGTCGATTTTTAATGCTGTTTAAAAGACTAATTTTAATTTACTTACCATCATTTATCTAATTTTATAACATGCGTATTTCAGAAAGACCAATTTTGCAAATTGAGAAAAAACCATTCGATAAGTATTTAGATACTTTGGCACTATTATTAGCTTTAAGTCTTTTTGCTATTCCTTTTAATTATTACTCTATTTTGCCTGAATCCATTCCTATTCACTTTAATTCTCGAGGAGAGGCAGATGGTTATGGGAGTAAAAAAATTATTTGGTTCATTCCAATCATTGGCTTTGCCATACACCTTTTGTTCAAATGGTTAAACAAAAGACCTCATGTACTTAATTACCCTGTTAAGATTACCAAGGAAAATGCCCAAGCTCAATATTCCATGTGTTTAAGAGTTTTGAGGATTGTGGACGTATTAATGCTTTTACTTTTTACTAGTATTGTGTACCAAATATGTACGGCCTCTGTAAACGGAATGAAAGAAGCATACCCTTGGTACACCATAGTCTTTATTCTATCAATCTTAGTTGTGTTAATTCTCTACTTTTATAGGTCGAAAAAGGTGAAATAATGCGTTTTGTCGGAAAAAAGGTAAAATAAGAATGATATTAAATATTCTTCCTACCTTTGCATCTTTAATATAATATACAGTGAAAACAGGAACAGTAAAATTCTTCAATGAGTCCAAAGGATTCGGATTCATTATTGAAGATGGTTCAAATACAGAGTACTTCGTACATGTATCTGGATTAATTGACAAAGTTAAAGAAAACGACCAAGTTGAATTTGACGTGAAAGAAGGTAGAAAAGGGGAAAATGCTATTGATGTAAAACTCAGCTAATACAACCATATTCTTAAATTTTAAAAACCATCAGTCCATTGACTGATGGTTTTTTATTTGTTAAAAAGTGCAGTTTGTAAAAATGCAGCAATTTCTATTCGAAAAATGAGGTAGAGTGAGGGAATGTAATTTTTGTTGGACACATTGAAGGAGCAACATATGCTATCTATATGGGGAAACTAAATGCCCATTCTTCCTCGAAAATAAATTCAAAAATGACATTGACCAATTTTGCTTTTATCGACCATGAACTTATTTGTACATTGCTATCATTGAAACTAAAAAGATGAGAATTGCTGGCTATATAAAGTTAATTTGTGACAAAATTTCTCTCGGTAACACAAAATGCGGGTTGGTTTTAGATGACACAAATATGATAGGGCCCTACTAAGGGTCATTGGCATAAGAATTGTTCTATAGTTAGTAGAAATAAAAATTGATTTAGATGCAACACTTTGCATAAATAAATCGTCTATAGAATAGAAGATGAGAAGTAGAAAAGACAATATCAAACAAGAAAGACAAGTTGTAGCGAAACCAAAGCGCCGCACAGACAACAGTATTTCTCCTAAACCAGCAGGGGTTTAAGAGAATTCTTAATCTTGAATTCCGGACTAAATATTTGAGTAAATTTTAGTAGTTTCGCACACTTAAATATTTAAACAAAATCTATGTCTTATTTTTTTACATCAGAGTCCGTTTCAGAGGGGCATCCAGACAAAGTATCAGATCAGATTTCCGATGCCATCATAGACCACTTTTTAGCATTTGATAAAGACTCTAAAGTTGCAGTTGAAACCCTTGTGACTACTGGTCAAGTGGTGCTAGCTGGTGAAGTAAAGTCACAAACCTATCTTGATGTACAGAAAATTGCCAGGGATGTTATTAATAAAATTGGTTACACAGAAAGTGAATACATGTTTGATGGAAACTCATGTGGTGTTCTATCTGCAATTCACGAACAATCTCCGGACATCAACCAAGGTGTAGATAGAAAAAGTAAAAAAGAACAAGGAGCAGGTGACCAAGGAATGATGTTTGGTTATGCTACGAATGAAAACGACGATTACATGCCACTGGCACTAAGTGTTTCGCATCTTATCTTAAAAGAGTTAGCTGCTGTTAGAAAAGATGGTAAAAAAATGAAATACCTTAGGCCAGATGCTAAGTCTCAAGTAACCGTAGAATACGACAACGACAACAACCCAATTAGAATTGAAGCTGTTGTAGTGTCTACACAACACGACGATTGGATTAAACCTAAAAACAACTCTGCTGCAAGTATTAAAAAAGCAGACGATGAAATGCTTAAAACCATTGAAAAAGACATTATAAATTATTTAATGCCTAGAGTTTTAAAGCAGTTACCAAAAAAGATTCAAAACCTATTTGGGAAAGATATTAAATACCACATTAATCCTACAGGAAAGTTTGTAATAGGTGGACCACACGGGGACACTGGACTTACTGGTAGAAAAATTATTGTAGATACTTATGGGGGAAAAGGTGCTCACGGTGGTGGGGCTTTTTCTGGAAAAGACCCAAGTAAAGTAGATAGGTCTGGGGCTTATGCAACAAGACATATTGCAAAAAACTTAGTAGCTGCAGGATTGTGCAGTGAAGTACTCGTTCAGGTAGCTTACGCAATCGGTGTTGCAGATCCAGTAGGTTTGTATGTTAATACTTATGGTACCTCTAATGTAAAATTAAGTGATGGTGACATTGCAAAGAAGGTTAGTAAACTTTTTAATATGAGACCTTACGAAATAGAAAAGCGGTTCAATTTAAGAACTCCTATTTATTCGGAATCTGCTGCTTATGGACACATGGGCAGAAAAACGGAGAAAGTTAAAAAAACCTTTACAGATGGATCTGGCGTTTCAAAAACCATGGAAGTTACTTTGTTCCCATGGGAAGCCTTAGACTATGTGGATAAAGTAAAAAAAGCCTTTAAGTTATAAGGGTTTAATTGCTTAAACTTGTCTTATCTAAAAACTAACAAATTTTTATGTGCGGAATCGTAGCTTATATTGGTCACAGAGAAGCATACCCAATACTTATTAAGGGTCTTAAAAGACTGGAATATAGAGGGTATGATAGTGCTGGAATTGCATTAATTGATGAAGAACTTACTGTTTATAAAACAAAAGGGAAAGTCTCTGATTTGGAAAATTCAATCCACGGCTCCATAAAGGGATCTTTAGGAATAGGACATACGAGATGGGCGACTCATGGGGAACCAAACGACGTAAATGCTCATCCACATTTATCACAAGATGGTAAACTTGCTCTCATTCATAATGGCATCATTGAAAATTATGCGACACTCAAAAAAGCATTAGTAAAAAGAGGGCATTCTTTTAAGAGTGATACAGATACGGAGGTGCTTATTCATTTAATTGAGGAAATTCAGAACAATGAAAATTGTGATTTAGAAAAAGCGGTTAGGCTTGCTCTAAATGAGGTAGAAGGTGCTTATGCCATTGCCATTCTCTCTAACGACAACCCTGATTTATTGATTGCTGCAAGAAAAGGGAGTCCTTTGGTTATTGGAATCGGGGAAGAAAACGAATACTTTATGGCTTCGGATGCTACCCCTATTGTAGAATACACGAGAAAAGTTATATACCTAGATGATGGCGAAATTGCAGTTGTAAAAAATGGACAGCTCAATGTTAAAACCATTAAAAATAAAAAAACCACCCCTTTTATACAAGAATTAGAAATAAGTCTAGAAGCACTTGAAAAAGGAGGTTACGAGCATTTCATGCTAAAAGAAATATTCGAACAACCAAAAAGCATTTACGATAGTTTAAGAGGGCGCATAAACCCAAACAACTTAACTTTCGCAATGCAAAGTTTGCAGGAATATGAAAACAAATTCAAAAACCTTAAAAGAATTTTAATTGTAGGCTGCGGAACATCTTGGCATGCTGGGCTAGTAGGAGAATATTTGTTTGAAGAATTTGCCCGTTTACCAGTAGAAGTAGAATATGCATCCGAATTTAGGTATAGAAACCCTGTGATTTACGAGGACGACCTAGTAATCGCCATGTCTCAAAGTGGAGAAACTGCAGACACACTAGCTGCACTAGAATTGGCAAAATCCAAAGGTGCAACAATTTATGGAATCTGCAATGTTGTTGGTTCGTCTATTCCAAGATTTACAGATGCAGGGGCTTATACTCATGCAGGTCCTGAGATAGGGGTAGCCAGTACAAAAGCATTCACTGCGCAGGTAACGGTATTGACCCTATTGGCTCTTGGAATTGCTCAAATAAAAGGAACCATCACAAACGAACGCTTACGTCAAATGATGTTAGAGCTAGAAAGCATTCCAGCTAAGGTTGAGAAATTATTAAAGGATTGTGAAGAACAGGTAAAAGAAATATCTGCAATTTATAAGGACTCTCGAAACTTCTTGTACTTAGGAAGAGGTTACAATTTCCCAGTAGCATTAGAAGGGGCTTTAAAGCTAAAGGAGATTTCATACATCCATGCTGAAGGTTACCCTGCTGCTGAAATGAAGCACGGGCCCATTGCCTTGATAGACGAAGAAATGCCAGTAGTTGTGATTGCGACAAAAAGAAACTACTATGAAAAAGTGGTAAGCAACATTCAAGAAGTAAAAGCAAGAAAAGGAAAGATTATCGCCATTGTTACGGAAGGAGATGACAAAATCCATGAGTTTGCAGACCATGTTATTGAAATCCCCGACACAGAAGATTCTCTAACTCCATTACTTGCAACCATTCCTTTACAGCTTCTTTCTTATCATATTGCAGTAATGAGAGACTGCAATGTAGACCAACCTAGAAATCTTGCAAAGTCTGTAACGGTGGAATAATACAACTGTTATCGAACGAAACAAAATATATTTTATTTCCGACATTCATTTGGGTGTTCCCAATAAAGAAGCTAGTCTTCTAAGGGAAAAAATGCTTGTTGAGTGGCTTTCCAATGCTGCGCAAGACGCACAAGAAATCTACCTAATGGGGGATATTTTTGATTTTTGGTACGAATACAAAACCGTTGTCCCTAAGGGCTATGTTCGCCTTTTGGGTAAATTAGCAGAACTTACAGACAATGGCATAAAAATAAATGCCTTTAAGGGCAATCACGACATGTGGATGTTTGGATACTTTGAAGAAGAACTAAACATTCCTGTGGTATCGGATGAATTAATTATTGAACGCAATGGCAAAAAATTCTACTTACATCATGGAGACGGTTTAGGTCCTGGAGACAAAACGTACAAATTTTTGCGCTCCGTATTTAGAAACCCCATTTGTCAGTGGTTGTTTGGCAGGTTTCATCCTAATTTTGGAATTGGCTTAGCCAATTATTTTTCTAAACGTAGCCGCAAGGCAAACAAAAGAGACGATAAAGCATACCTAGGGGATGACAAAGAATTTACCACCCTATTTTGCAATAAAATGCTAGAAAAAGAGCATTACGATTACTTCATTTTTGGACACCGTCATTTACCCTTAGAAATTGAGCTAAAGAACAACTCGAAGTACATCAACCTAGGAGACTGGGTACATTACTTTACTTATGCTGTTTTTGATGGTGAAGAGGTGAGGTTGAAGAGAGAGATTAGCACTTTGATTGCTTAAAGATTGATTTTTTTAAAACAAAAAACGCAAAGTTTTTCACAAAGCTCTCAATAAAATCCTCCGTTTCCTTGGTGTCTTCTTTGTACAACTCTGTGGTTAATTCTTCGTTTTAACCACTAAAATTATATTAATATTGTTACTTAATAATGTAAAAAGATGAACCAAGAATTTGAAGAGTTATACAAGGGTCTTAATCCTGCCCAAAGAAAAGCAGTAGATACCATAGATGGTCCTGTAATGGTGGTTGCTGGCCCAGGTACTGGAAAAACTCAAATTCTTGCTGTAAGAATCCTTAATATTTTACAAAAAACAGATGCTCGTCCACAAGATATCCTGTGTATTACATTCACGGATGCCGGTGCAAGCGAAATGCGTCAAAGGCTCATAAAATTCCTAGGACCAGAAGCATACAGAATTAATATTTACACTTTTCATGGTCTTTGTAGCGAAGTAATTTCGGAGAATTACGACTATTTCAACAAAGGAGAACTACAACCACTTTCCGACTTAGAAAAGGTGCACATCATTCAAGAGTTATACGATGAATTACCAAACGAAAACATTCTAAAAAATTTTAAACCTTTAAACGACAGCGTAAGAAGTAACTTGCCTAAATTTTTCGAATTTATGAAGAAGGAAGGCTACTCTGTAGATACCTTAATAAAGGATGCGAAGAAAGCTCAAGCAGAGGTTCCATTAAGAGAGGACATGGTGTATAAAAGAGCATCGGGAGTGAATAAAAAAGGGGACCCAAAAACAAGGGACATAAAAAACTTACAAGACAAATTTGAAAAAATTATTGCCGCAGCAGAATGTTACGAGCATTACCAAAGAAAACTAGCAGAAAGAAAACGCTACGATTTCGCCGATATGATTTTGTGGGTTATTGCCCTTTTTAAGGACGATCCTGACATCCTTGCAGAATACCAAGAAAGATTCCTTTATGTCCTTACAGATGAGTTCCAAGACACCAGTGGGGCACAAAAACAATTGCTCATACAGCTCGTGAGTTACTGGGAGAGTCCTAACCTATTTGTTGTGGGGGACGAAGACCAAAGTATTTACCGCTTTCAGGGTGCAAACCTTCAAAACATTAAGGAGCTTGAGGATCAGTTTAAACAGTATTTAACGAAAGTCATTCTTGAAAACAATTACCGTTCTTCCCAACCCATACTAGACTTAGCGGCTCAATTCATAAACCAAAATGAAGACAGACAAGTTGATGATTTTACATTAGAATCTTGCGGGCTAGAAGTAAAAGATTTATTGGCTAAGCCCAAATTAGTGGAATACTTAAACAGCTACCATGAAGTCATTCACATAGGTGAGCAAGTAAGAGAGCTACTTAAAAAAGGAGTAAGCCCAAAAGAAATTGCCATTATCTATCCTAAGCACAGCATAAGTAATGACTTCATCACTTATTTTAGACATTACAATATTCCAATAAACGCAAAGCGAACTTACAATGTGCTGGACGAGCCACTGGTTAAGAAACTCATCACCATTTTAGAATATGTTTCCCTAGAAAGTCAAGATCCATTTAGAGGAGAATTGGAATTGTTTAAATTATTACATTTCGATTTCTTCGATATTTCACCTCTTGAAATAGCAGTACTTTCCTCCACCATTTCTAAGGAGAGAACCAAATGGAGAAGCTATTTACAAACGCAATTAGAAGGACGTAAAAAAGACCTGTTTTCAGAGGAAGACCTCCCTCCTATTTTACAGGTGTACACAGATACGGAGCGATGGATTAAACAGGCGCACAACTACACTTTACCTCAGTTATTAGAAAAAATTGCCAACAACAGCGGCATCCTTTCTTGGGCTATGAATAGCGAGGACAGCAACTGGAGCATGCAGGTATTACATAGTTTTTTTGATTTTGTAAAAGAAGAAAATGCTAAGAATCCTAAGCTTAGCATTCAAGACCTCGTAAGAACCATAGATTTAATGGAGGCAAACAACATTACACTCCCTATGTCAAAGATTGAGTTTAGTGACGAAGGTATAAACCTAGTTACAGCGCACTCTTCAAAAGGCCTTGAGTTTGAGTATGTATTTTTGGTGCAATGCCAAGGTATAAACTGGGAGTCTAAGAAGGCTGGAACACCTTTCTCTGTTCACGAATTGTACAGTGAAGCAAAAGACCCAAAAGAAGCAAAAATTGCTGAGCTAAGAAGATTGTTGTATGTCGCAATAACTAGGGCTAAGAAAAATTTAAATATTTCTTATGTTTCTCAAAAACTAAATGGAGAACCAGACAAACCCAGTCAGTTTGTGGAGGAATTGGTATCCCTAAACAAAGTAGAAAGAATAGAGGAAAAAGTAGAAGTAGAAAAGCTCACCCCATTTATAAACCTATTGTTTGAAGAAAAAGAAAGCGACAAAAAGGGGATCGTCAACAAAGAACTTGCTGCACAAAAAGTTAAAAACATTAAGATTAGTGCCTCCGCCTTGAACGCCTACATGAAATGTAACTTGTCCTACTACTTTGAAAGAATAGTAGGTGTCCCAATGGCAAAAAACGAATACATGGCCTTTGGACTTGCCATGCACAGTACTTTGCAGTGGTACTTTGACCAGCAGAGAGAAAGTGAAGAGAATGAGTTTCCTAGCAAAGAGGAAGCAATAGAAAAGTTCATTTATTACCTGTATACAAACCGTGATGCACATACGGAGGAGGCATTCAAACGGAGACTTGATTATGGAAAACAACTCATAGGAGATTACTTAGATGCTAGGGAAAAATACTTTAATGAGCACAACATAACCAGCACGGAGAAAAGATTCATGAACTTAGAAGTAGATGGTGTTCCTATCACAGGAATCATGGATAAAATTGAATTTGATGGGAAGAATGCCACTCTGGTAGATTACAAAACTGGAAAACCTGAAAATGCCAAGGATAAACTTAAACCCCCATCAGGAACTCCAGGTAAAGGAAGTCAAAACGGAGAAGATTACTGGAGACAAATGGTATTTTATCGTATCCTTTTAGAAAATGACAGAACCACAGACTGGAAATACCAGGACAGTTATTTCGATTTTATTGAGCCTGATGAAAACGGGGAGTTTATCATGGAAACAGTAACCGTAACTGAAGAGGATATGTTTACCGTACGAGCACAAATAAAAGACACTTATGCTCGAATAATTAACTTGGATTTTGAACAGGGGTGCAATGAAGAAAAATGCTTTTGGTGCAACTTTACCAAGGATCATCTTGTAGGGAAAACAGTAACCAACGACACATTAATGAGTCAGGCAATTATGGAGGACTAAATCATGGAATGGTTATTGCCAATCAGTAGGTATGCAAAACGTATTGTTTGTTGTATTCTTGCTTGTAATTGGCTTAGCCAACACTAATTGTTACTCCCAAGGAAGGCTTGGAGATGTTAAGGGCGATATTAAAAAAGAGAAACCTAAGAGAAGCTCTAACTCTGGTTCTAATGGCTCCAAAAGAAGGGGCTCTACAAACAATTCTAGTGATAACTCAGGGTTTGCATATCTTGTAGCAGAATCCTTGGTAAAACTCACCGGATACGCAATTTACTACGTTGGATATAAATTGCCAATAGGTGAGGTTGAGTCAAGAAAATTCTTTGATTACCCTTATGCGAATGAAAGTCATGGTGAATACAGTCACTCCTTTGTAGATCTAAAAGATAAAAAGTCCAATCTTACTTTTTCCAACACACTCTCCATGCACGACAAGTATTTATTCGCAAATAAGGCGTCCCTTAATTACAGATTTATCAGAGCTTTAGGTTTAGAAGCCAGCTATTTACAGTTCTATGAAACCGACCCCTTGGAAGATTTAAACATGACTTCTGGAATGCTTAATTTTTATCGAATAAGAGAAGAAAACGTTACCGGCTTTTGGGGCATTGGGCTTACTCATGTTGGCAGTGATGTACAAAGGTTAGGTTTTGCTTATAACATGGGTTTAGATGTTTATTGGGGGAGTCCCATAAGCACAGAACTGTATTGGAAACAAAGTTTTATTAACAAAACAGCGCTAAACGAATTTAAATTGATGGTAAATTACCACATCAATAAATCTGCAATAAGCCTAGGTCTAGTAAATCACAATTTAGCCGGACATAATTTTGCTATGCTTGGTGCTGGTTTCAAAACTGTATTGCATTAACAAGAGTAGGAAGGTTAAGTTGTGTCCCTTATTTTGTCTTTTCTACTAATTAGGTCTTGTTTAATTTAGTATAAACAAAAGGGAATAAGTCTATTTAACAAATTCGGTTTAATAGCGTAATTTTGTAATAATGATTTCATACGACAAGTTTGTACTCGACAATGGCTTAAGGGTAATCCACCATTATGAACCAGATAGCAGTATGTGTGTATTAAACACATTATACAACGTAGGAGCTAGAGATGAAGACCCTGAGAAAACTGGCTTTGCTCATTTGTTCGAGCACCTAATGTTTGGTGGCTCCATCAACATTTCAAATTTTGACGGAGAGCTCCAATTGGCTGGTGGAGTTAACAATGCCTTTACTTCTAACGACATAACAAATTACTACAACGTTATTCCTGTTTGCAATGCAGAAACCGCCTTTTGGTTAGAAAGCGACAGAATGTTGCAATTGGACTTTTCTCAAAAATCGCTTGATGTGCAAAAATCAGTTGTAATTGAAGAATACAAGCAAAGGTACCTTAACCAACCTTATGGCAATATATGGCACCTCATTAGAAAAGAAGCTTATAAGGTCCACCCCTACGCATGGCCAACCATAGGAAAGGAGATTAAGCACATTGAGGACGCAACATTAGAGTATGTAAAGGACTTCTTTAATCGGTTTTACAACCCAAGCAATGCCATTTTGTGCGTTGCCGGTGGATTGAGCTTAGAAGAAACAAAAAAACTGGTTAACAAATGGTTTGCTCCAATTAAGGCAGGACCAATTAACAAGAACATATATCCAAAAGAACCAGAGCAAAAAGAAATGCGTAGAATCTCTGTAACAGAAGATGTACCAAAAGACTCCATTTACATGTGTTTTAAAATGTGTGATCGTCTTCATGAAGATTATTATGCAACAGATGTACTAAGCGACTTGTTGGGACAATCAGAATCCTCCTTTCTCCACTTAGAATTAGTTAAAAAAGAGGCAATTTTCACAAAAATTTCTGCCTTTGTCATGGGTAGCACTAACGATGGGTTAATTGTAATAAATGGAATGCCAAACGATGGTATAAGTTTAGAAGAAGCTGAACAAAAAATATGGGAAAAGTTAAAATATTTTAAATCGAATTACTTAGACAATTCAAAACTAAAAAGAGCCATCAATAAGATTAAAACTTCTCATGGATTTTCCATGATTGAAACCCTTGAAAAGGCAATGAATCTATGCTTTTCAGAAAATTATGGTGATATTGAAATAACAAACAATACCATTGATGAATACGAAAAAATAAGACTTTTTAAACTTAATAAACTCGCTAATAGTTTGTTAAAAAAAGAAAAAAGTACCATTTTACACTACTACGCAAAAGAGAAATAATGTTGAATAGAGCAATAGCACCAAAAATTCATGTTTTAGATAGTATAATTTATCCGGAGCCAGAAGAAAAAACATTTAAAAATACCACTTTTTACACTTTTTTAATCCCTGGATCTAGTGTTGTACAAATGGACATCGTGTTTACAAAAGGGTTCCTAAAACAGGGTCAACCTTTGCTAGCAAATTTTGCATTTAACCTATTGTTATCTGGTACGGAGAAGTTAAGCTCTAATGAAATTAACAACTCACTTGATACTTTAGGTGCCTATACTTCAATGAAGGTGCATCAGAACCACAGCGTTCTTACAATATACTGTGTAGAAGAAAACTTAAAGAATGTCTTAGAGATAATGACACCAATTTTGCATGAGGTTAATTACCCCGAACAGGATTTAGCAGTCTACAGAAATGAAATCCTTAACAACTATAAAATAAGTAAAACAAAAACCTCCTACAATGCAAAAGTAGCAACAAACCGCTTGCTTTATGGCACTGATACAGAATTAGGTTACACCATAAAAGAAGAGGATTACAAAACGGTTTCACGTGGAACAATTCAAGAATTTCATTCGAAAAACATCCATAAGGGCAATTGTTATGTTGTTCTTAGTTCTGGAAACCCAAACCTTCAAGAAGAGGTTTCTTCTTACTTCGATTCATTTGGGCCTAAATTGTCACCAACAAATCACAAATTGATCTATAACAGCAGCAAAACCATGAACGAGCTTATACATGTCAATAACGCTGCACAATCTGCTGTATGTGTTTCCAAAATACTCATAGGACCAGAGCATGCCGACTTTCATAAGCTCTCTTTTGTAAACACTTTATTAGGTGGTTACTTTGGATCGAGATTAATGTCAAACATCCGTGAAGACAAGGGTTTAACCTATGGTATTCACTCTTCCATAAGAATTAATGGAGACAAAGGGGTGTTTGATATCTCTACTGAAGTAAAGGGTAACAAGCACCAACAATGCCTAGAGGAAATAGATAAAGAGATAATAAACCTGCAAGAAGAAGAAGTTTCCTCTAAGGAGATGGAGACAGTAAAAAACTACACCTTAGGTTTAATAACAAAAAACATAAGCAACCCAACAAACAACAACAATAGATTAATTAATCTTAAATCAAAGGGCCTATCCTACTCACATCTATACAATTATATAAATACAATAAACGACATCACTTCAAAAGACGTCTTGGAAATAAGCAATACTTATTTTCAAACGTCGTCGTTATATAAGGTAGTTGCTACTAAAGACAATTGACAAAAAACACAACCATATTATTCTTACTATTTGTAGGTGGGTTTAACCAACTATTTGCAGTTGACTCTGGACCCAAAATAAAGCGTGTGTGTTTGGACGTTTCAGACTCTATGGCCTATGTTTACTGGGAGCCTGTAACAGACCCCTGTGCTTCATTTACCAAATACGAGGTCTACGGTAGAGAAGACAAGTTTAGCTTGTTTCAGTTATTAAAAACAGAATTGGCCTTAACTACAAACAATTCAAGCATTAAATTAGCCAACCTAAAACGCTGGCAGTTCTTTATATTAGTAAGTAACAGTTGTAGCGGAATGAATACATTCTCCTCCGACACGATATTTCTGGACAACGAAGAACCCACTCAATGGCAATTTGATTCTATCAGTGTTGACTGTAAAACACAAAAAATTACAGCAGGCTGGAGGAAGCATGACACCACTGATGTAGAAGGTTATTATGTATACAATGTTAATGGTGGATCTAATTCTTTGATTGGAACTGAATTAGATTATACCTTTAATGGTCTAAATGAAGATCCAACCATGGGTCCAATCACACACCTAATTAGCGCTTTTGACAGTTGCAAAAACGCTTCTCCCCTTTCACTTCCGAGTACCACAATATTCCTATCACAAAGCATTGACACATGCCTTAACACCTTGTATTTCAATTGGTCACACTATGTTGGCTGGTCTACTATAGGTGAATATCGCTTGTTTGTTTCCATAAACTCCGGTTCTTTTATACCAGTTAAAACCATTCCCGGAAATACAAATACCACTAATTTTAAATACACCCCTGGTGACACCATATGTACATTTATTCGAGCTACAAATGGAGAGAAAAAGAGCATAACTTCTTCCTCAAACAAACTATGTCAGAATACTAATGCACTAAAAAAACCGAGCTATTTGTACATTAACAAAGTGACCATAGAAAATCACGATACCCTAAAAGTGTATTCCGTACAAGATGAAACAAACATCGACTCCATGGTTCTATTAAGAAGAATACCAGGAGGTGTTTGGTCTGTTATTGATAACATAAAACCAGTGTCAGCCACATATAGTTATACGGATCTTAATGCAGATGTAAACGAACTGGAGTACGAATACCACTTAATTGCGTTTAACTCCTGCAGGCAAAGGATTGATTCTTCAAACACATCAAAGAATATATTACTCCGCCTAACTAATTCTGATAACTTAGAGTGGTCAGAGTATTATAGCTTTGACGCTGGAGTTGATAAATACGACCTATACAACTCCGCCAATAGTTCCACGTGGAACATGGAGTCTTCCACCAGCGACAATGGTTCAAGTACCTACACCTACACACCTTTTGCCCTAACCACTATTGATGGAGCTGCCCTTTGCTTTTGTGTGCAAGGTGTTGAGCAAGGACCAAATCAGTTTACCAGACAAGACACCTCCTTCTCTAATGCAGTTTGCACTAAAGGCAAATTTACTTTTTTTGTTCCCAATGCATTTAAACCTAGTGGAGTGAATAAAGTATTTTTACCTTTTACACAAAACCTCCAGGAAGTTGGGTATAAAATGACAATTACAAATAGGTGGGGCGAAGTGTATTTTGAAACAACCAACCCACTAATGGGATGGGACGGGAACTACCAAGGTGGGCCAGTACAAATGGGTGCTTATGTTTATATTATAGCAGCACAAGGAAAAGATGGAACCAAAATAAACAAATCTGGCACAATAATGTTAATAAGATGATCCATTTAGAAAACAAACCTAGCATTATTAATAAGTCACTTTTCACCAATGTAGTTAAAGCTGTCTCTGTGGATTACAACTTTGTGCTTAAATCGATAACTTGTGTGTTCTTATCAGACAACGAATTGCTGAAAATGAATCAAGAACACTTAAACCACAATTACTACACAGATATTATAACCTTTGATTTATCCAATAAAGAAAACACCCTAGAGGGTGAGTTATACATAAGTATCGATAGGGTAAAAGAAAATGCGACAACCTATAAAGCACCATTTGAATTGGAATTGTATCGAGTAATGATACATGGTATATTGCACCTTGTTGGATTGGGAGACAAAACAAAAGAAGAAGAAATCGAAATTAGGAAAAAGGAGGACGAGTATTTAACTTTGCTTAAATAAACGTTCCACGTGGAACAATGGAAAAACAATACGACATAATAGTAGTTGGTGCAGGACACGCAGGATGTGAGGCAGCAGCGGCAGCAGCAAAAATGGGATCAAGCGTCTTATTGGTCACCATGAACATGGAAACCATAGCAAAGATGAGTTGTAATCCAGCAATGGGCGGTGTGGCTAAAGGGCAAATCCTCCGTGAAATAGATGCACTTGGTGGATATTCAGCAATAGCCACAGACAACACCATGATTCAATTTAGGATGCTTAATCGGTCAAAAGGCGCAGCTATGTGGAGCCCAAGGGCACAAAGTGACCGATGGCGATTTGCTGAAGACTGGAGACTCCACCTTGAAAGCATACCGAACCTAGACTTCTGGCAAGACATGGTAAGCGAGCTCCTAATAGAGGGTGGTAAGCTATGCGGTGTTAAAACTGCTTTGGGAATTGAATATAGATCCAAAGCTGTGGTATTAACCAATGGGACTTTTTTAAATGGTCTCATTCACATTGGCAGAAAAAACTTTGGGGGTGGGAGAATGGGTGAAAGACAGTCTACTGGAATAACTGCACAATTAGAAAGCTTGGGTTTTAAATCTGGTAGAATGAAAACAGGGACACCTCCAAGGGTTGATGGTAGATCTCTTGATTATTCAAAAATGGAAGAACAAAAAGGAGATGAAAACCCAATGAAGTTTTCTTACTCCAACACGAAGAGCTTAGAAACTCAGAGAAGTTGTTTTGTGACCTATACCAACCCAGAGGTTCATGACATCTTAAGGAGCGGACTGCACGATTCCCCAATGTACAATGGAACAATTGAAAGTACTGGCCCAAGGTATTGTCCTTCGGTAGAAGACAAAATTCATAAGTTTGCAGACAAGGATAGGCACCAAATATTTGTAGAACCCGAAGGTTGGAACACAATAGAAATTTATGTTAATGGATTCTCCACCTCTTTACCTGAAGACATACAAATTAAAGCACTAAAAAAGGTTGTTGGTTTTGAAAATGTAAAAATGTTTAGGCCGGGTTACGCTATAGAATATGATTTCTTTCAACCGACACAACTTACAAATACGCTGGAGACCAAATTAATTCCTAATCTGTATTTTGCAGGCCAAATAAATGGCACTACAGGATACGAAGAAGCTGCATGCCAAGGATTAATGGCCGGAATAAATGCTCACCTTAAAACAAATAAAAAAGATCCCTTTGTTATTAAAAGAGATGAGGCCTATATAGGAGTACTCATTGACGACCTAATAAACAAAGGTACAGAAGAGCCATATAGGATGTTTACCTCTAGAGCGGAGTATAGAATTCTCCTAAGGCAAGACAATGCAGATATTAGACTGACTGAATTGGGTTATGGCATTGGATTGGCTTCTAAAGAAAGCTTAGAGCAGGTTGAAAACAAAATACAAGGGACTAAAGAAATATTAGACTATCTGCAAAAAAGCAGTCTTAAACCAACAGAAATAAACCCTGTCCTTAAGGAAAATGGTACTCCAGACATTAAAGAAAACGTTAAAGCACATAAAATATTAAGTAGGCCACAAGTATCGCTTAATAACTTACTAAAAATCAAAACCTTGGGTGATTTTATGGGTAAATATAGTGCCGAATCATTAGAACAGGCAGAAATACTTACTAAGTATTCCAATTACATTGAAAAAGAGAAAGAACAAGCACAAAAACTAGGAAAACTTGAAGGATTAAGGATTAAAGAAGATTTTAATTACCACAAAATTCAATCTTTATCGCTGGAAGCAAGAGAAAAATTAAGTAATATAAAACCACACACCATAGGACAAGCTTCTAGAATAAGTGGGGTAACACCTTCTGATATTTCTGTCCTATTAGTACACTTTGGAAGATGAAAAGAAAAATAATTCTTGTAACTCTATGCATTTATCTTGCGGCATGCGCACAAATACGAAACCCAACCGGTGGGCCCAAAGACAAAAACCCTCCCGAAATTATCAAATCAAACCCTCCTAACAAAACAACCTTATTTGACAAAACAAAGGGGGTAGAAATAACTTTTAATGAGTTTATAAAACTAAATAAACTAAACCAAGAACTCATTGTTTCTCCACCTATAAGCCCAGCGCCACTTATTACCTCCAAGGGGAAGAAGCTTAAAATGAATTTTAATTCTTGTGATCTACTAGAAAACACGACCTATTCCATTAACTTAGGTCAAGCTGTAGTGGATTACAACGAAAGCAACCCTTACAGAAACTTCACCTATGTATTCTCTACTGGGTCTAGTATAGACTCCCTTGAAATAAATGGTACCTTATGGGATATTAAAACTGGTATAAGACCAGCAAACGTGTCTGTTCTTCTGTATAGTAACTTAACAGACACCTTTCATAAAACAGAACCAAGTTATCTAGTCCTTACTGATAGTAATGGTAATTACACTTTTCAAAACTTGCCACCCAAACCATTTTCTATATTGGCCATTGAAGATAAAAATAAAAATAAAAAAATAGATTATAAAGAACTTATTGGTTTTAGCTCATCTGTTTTAGACCTAAAGGCTGTTAATGGTTTAGAATTAGAAACAATAAAACTATTTAATTATACAACGAAAACCAATATAATACTCAAAGACACCATATATGGTAGACTTAACAACAAATATGTATTTAATAAATCTCTCGAAGATGTATTAGTTACTGTGCGCAATAAGAATAAACTTTATTCAAAATACACAATTAAACAAGATACTCTAATTGTATACCCAAATCGTAAAAAAGATACTATTGACATTTATATTGATACTATTCTCTATAGTTCCGGGACATGGGATTCAATCACAACTGATAAAATTAAAAATTCCTACTTTATATCCAATCAATATATTTTGCACGAAAACGACACAATAAGTCTTCAGTTTACCAACCCAATAGATACCTTAAATCCTAAAAACATCTCCATATTAACATCCCAAAACAAAATTCTAGGCTTTAAAATAAACAAAATAAGTGAATTTATCTATGGTATAAGTGCCCTTTTCCAAGAAGATAAAAAGTATACTTTACTCATAAATAAAGGCTTAATTGACCCAGATAGCTTTAACACTACTCCAGACTCAATAACTATTAAAACACTAGCTAATAACACCTTAGGTAATTTAATATGTATTGTATCTAATTATTCTGATACTACAGGATCAAAGGTACTTGTCCTTTATAAAGGTGATAAAAAAATTGAAAGTAAAAATATAACTGGTAATAATATAACTTTTAATTACTTAAAATCAGGTACTTATACTCTAAAAATAATCGATGATACAAATAAAGATGGAACCTGGACTTCGGGGTCCTTTGAGAAAAAAATTCATCCAGAGCACATTATTCACTACAAAAACCCAATTGATATTAAAGAAAATTGGGATATTGAGGTAAATATTACCCTATAAATAAGGCGTAATTACGCTGTTTTTTAATGTTAGTAAACCGGTATTAAATGTACATAAGTCACATTTATGATAGGTGTATTTTAGTGAGTGTTAACTCATGTTAATAAAGATGAATTAGAATAACATGTTTCATCCTCTATGAGCTAATATTATTATAAACATTTAAGTTTATACACTGTCTTTAGTAAAGTGTGGAGTTGTGTTATAATAATCATATAATTAATAACTTAAGTATCTTAATAACTTTAATTATATACGAATAAATTGTTTAAAGAACACATAACAAAGCTAAAGTAGATACCTTTACCAACGAATTAACACAGCTATACTAATTACTAATTATAAATTTTAAAATTATAATAAACTATATGTTCTGTGGAATTGTATAAAAAGTCCTTTTTGGAAAAGAATTAATCCATACTTTTGTCGAAGCGAAATGAAAACAAAAATAAAAAAATTAGAATCCCAACTGAAAGAAACCGAAATTAAAAATTCGGAAGCATTGGAAAATTTTAGATTGAAGTTTTTATCAAAAAAAGGAGAGCTCAATAATTTATTTGACGAGTTCAAAAAAATGGAGGGTGATGCCAAAAGAAAATTTGGAAAGCCGCTGAATATTTTAAAACAAAGTTTTCTAAGTTTTTTTGAAGAAAAGAAAAACGAGTTAGAATCTGTTGAAGATAGCGATTCAGAGGGTACTGATAAATCTTTACCGGTGAATGGACAACAGATTGGTGGGAGACATCCAATAAATAAAGTAAGAGAAGAAATTGTAGAGATTTTTAATAATCTTGGATTTATACTTTCTGAGGGTCCAGAAATAGAAGACGATTGGCATAATTTTTCTGCTCTAAATTTTCCAGAAAATCACCCGGCTAGAGACATGCAAGACACGTTCTTTGTAGAAAAAGATACATCACTTAGAACACACACTTCGTCAGTCCAAGTCAGGGTAATGGAAGGGCAAAAACCGCCAATTAGAACAATTTCACCTGGAAGAGTTTATAGAAACGAAGCGATTTCTGCTAGGGCAAATTGTTTTTTTCATCAAGTGGAGGGATTGTATATAGACGAGGGGGTTTCCTTTGCAGATATGAAGCACACTTTATTTCATTTTGTTCAGTCGTTCTTTGGAGAGGATACCAAAGTGCGTTTTAGACCCTCTTATTTTCCTTTTACGGAACCTTCTGCAGAAATGGATATATGGATAGGTTTAGATACGGAAGAGGATAAGAGATTAAGTAAAGGAAGTGGTTGGTTAGAGATTATGGGATGTGGTATGGTGGATCCAAATGTTTTGGAAAATAATAACATAGATTCAAAGAAATTTTCTGGTTATGCTTTTGGAATGGGTATAGACAGAATAGCAATGATACGTTATGGTGTAAAAGATCTTAGGGAGTTTTTTTACAACGATGTGCGGTTTTTAGAACAATTCTCAGGAGTATAACACCAAATTGATTTCTAGTAAAAAAAATAAAGTTAAAAAAAGAATATTACTATTATGTGGGCTAACCTTAATCTTATTCTATGGTTTGTTTAGTCCTGTAGATTGGCAAAGTTTTGAAGGTTCTACTGTGCATCGGAAGATGATGAATAAATTAGATAGTTTGCCTTTTGAAACAACAGTGGGAGATACTGAATTAAGCGTTGGTTGGGCAAAAAGTAATATAACACCAAACTTTCCAGTTTCTTTAGTGGGTTACCAACCTAGAGGACCACATACAAGTGTGCATGATTCCTTGTTTTTAAGTGTAATGTGTTTTGATAATAAAAAAGAAGAAACATTTGTGCTTACGGCTGACTTGTTGTTGTTTCCACCTTATATTAAAGAAAGGCTTGAATTACAGCTTCCAAAAATAGGTATTGAGATAGAGCAAATATATTTTGCAGCCACCCATACGCATACCTCTTACGGCGGATGGGATAAAAGGAGATTGGGTAAGTTTATTACAGGTAATTACGATGCAAAGGTTATAAGTCTACTAGTGAATAAAACACTAGAAACAATTGTTAAGGCCAAAGAGAATAAAGCCAGAGCGTCTATTGGTTTTAAGAAAATATATGCACCTTATGTAGAAAATAGAGTAGATGGGTTAGAGGGTAAAACGGATGACTACCTGCGTGTTGTTAAGGTAAAAAAAGTTACTGGAGAGGTTGGATTATTAATTAGCTATGCGGCGCACCCAACCTCTATTAGCAAGAAGCTACTTTCGTTAAGTTCAGATTATCCTGGGTTATTGGTTAAAAAACTGGAAGAAGGAAACTGTGGAGTTGATTTTTCTATGTTTTGTGCTGGTATGGTTGGTAGTCTTAGACCGAAAGAAAAGGCTTTAGATAAAAGGAAGAATTTTAAACTAATCCATGCACTAAGCCATAGGTTGTATTTAAATATTGTTTCTGAAATAGACAGTATTCCATTAAAAAAAACTGGTGAAATTGGGCTAACTAAAATTCCTCTCTTTCTACCAAAACCTCAGTTTAGGGTAAGTAGAAACTGGAGGTTAAGAAGTTGGGTTTTTGAAAGTGCTTTAGGGGAATTAGAAGGAGAGATAGCAGTGCTGCAATTGGGGGGCGTGACAATGATAGGCATGCCTTGTGATTACTCGGGCGAGGTTCATAAGGATAATGAGCTAGACGTGTTGGCAAAACAGAATGGTGTTGATTTAATGATAACGAGTTTCAATGGGAGTTATATAGGTTATATCAATGCAGACAAATATTACCATACAAAAAAGAAGGAAGAGGTTGTGGTTTTAAATTGGGTTGGCCCATACAAAGGGAGGTACTTTGCTGAGATAACTCAAAAAGTGATTTTCAAAACAGGAGACAACAGTTCTAATTCTCCATAAATTTTATTGAAAGTGGAATAAAGTAAAGAAACACTACAAGGAACAAAACCACAAGGTATGTGGTCAGTAACAAAACCTGGTTGTTATTTAACCAGAAATAAGTGTCAGAGTGTTTAACTATTTGGTATGCCATGATTAGTCCCTCATGGTCAAACTTTTCCAACCTTGGTTTGGATATAGATAAGATAGCTTGAAACAAAGAGACCCCAAACAACATAAGACCAATGGATCCAATGTTTACAAGCGTGTTCTTTTTAAATATTGACTTTAGTTTACTCGTCTTTTTGTAGCCCCAAACAACAAGGATTAATGTGATTAGTGAAAGGATAATTTGCGCTATGGCTTCCTGACTAAGCGCACCTATCAACAGCATTAAGAAAGACCCTACAAACAAACTTGTGCCAACTCCAACCAAGCCATTTATTCTTATCATAAACACTACGAAAGCAAGAGCAAAGCTTAACAACAATAGATAAAGCCAATTCTTTCCTTCCCATACAAAGTTATTGAAACCATATTTTAGACGCACAGAGTTTTGTAAAAAGTTTTCGTAATCCTCCAGGTTAATAAATTTATGATCAGATCGTTCACTACCTATTTGACCGATTGTAGTTATGCTATCAAAACTAAGAATAGAATCTTTGATTGCTTGGAGGGTATACTGGTTTTTATTAAACCTAAAATCAACCCCTGCCATGATTAGGTTTTCTTGAAGTTGACCAAGAAGGTGCTTAATCTCTTTGGTGTTTTTTGATTGCAAAAGTGTTTTTACGTCAGATCCGATCCTTTGCCTGTCCTTTTCTTTTGATGCAGTGAGTTCACATTCAACCTTTTTGCTTCTGTAATAATAATAGCTGTACTCTTTTTTACCCTCTTTTATTGCCTTTACCTCTTTTTCATACTCTTCTTCATAAGGTAGTTTCCTTTTGTGATCAGGATTGAAAGCATAGTAATTTAGAAACACAATGTCTTTGGTGTTCAGTTTAGCAACCCTTCTTAAGGAGTTTTCAAATTTCACTTTGAAAGTTTTCCAAGAAGAATCCTGGTTAACAGCCCAGGAGTTTATTTCTTGTTTGGTATTTGGGTCTTGGGTGTTGTTTTCTTTCTCATACCTATCAAAACCCATGGGCAGGAATGCCAAGGAAGTGTTTGCACAATCTATGTAATCAATTAAATCAATTGATTTAATTTTCTCTTTGGCGCTTAAAGCATAGCCATACCTATAGCTAACAAAATAAGTGCTACATAGAAACACAAGGAGAAAAAGCACCAAGTATTCATAAGCATATCGACTTGTAATTTTGTGTTGTTTGTTTTCCCTAAGTTTTTTAAAGTAAAAGAAGACCAAAACAATTAATGAAAGTAAGGAAGTCAAGATACTAAAAAAAGCAAAACTTGAATCCATTTGAAAGAGGTAATAGCTATGTAGTAGACTAATTTTATCAAAGGAGAAAATTCCTGAAATAAAAAAAACAAGGTTTATAAGGACAGCTAAAAAACAAGCATAAATAAAGAATTTCTTTTTTACGCGCTTGGGTTCTTGTGCTAAAATATTTTCTTTTTTTTTATTCAATTGTGTTAGAACAACATTAGTTAAAATACTAACTAAATCAAAAAAAGGAGCCTTTTGACAATTTATACAGATCAGAATTGTAAAAACGGAATGATCTCATCGGCATTCTCAACTATCATAAAGTGCCCACCACCTTCAATAACATGAATCTTACTGTCTTTGGGAATTGGAATTATAAAATCCTTGTTACCATGTATGTGAATTGTGTTCGGAATAGTAGTAGTGTTGTCCCAAGTGCTAATAGCTTGTGCAGCCCATTTACTAAATTGGGGATTAGTATCTTTTAAAATAGCTTTAATTAAGGTCTTGTTTTTTGCACTAAACAATTTAATTGCAATGAAAGCAGGTGGTTGAAAACAAAACTTAGGTAATAGGGGGATAATCTTTAATCTTCCTATAAAACGATATAACCTTGGTAATTGTTCTTTTGTTTGAGCAGAGGAAATTAGTATGGTTTTTTCTGGCTTAAGTAATTTACTTATTTCTACTGCCAGCATTCCACCAAAGCTAACTCCGATTATCGCAAATGGCTTGGAGGTGTCAATCTTCTCAGAAAGTCGAAAGGCGTAACTTTTAAGGTTTCATTCTTTTGCGGTTCAATCCAATCCAGGTGCTCGGTTTTGGATAGGTTTAAGTATTTAAAAACTCTCCTATCTGCCCCTAATCCACTTATGGTGTAAAGTCTCATTTTTTAGGAATCCTTTTCAAAGTCTCTAGCAAGTAGCCCCAGAATTTTTGTACTGAGGAGATTTGAACTTTTTCGTCTGGAGAGTGAGCACCTCGAATGTTAGGTCCGAAAGAGATCATTTGCATTTCAGGGTAGTTTGTACCCAATATCCCACACTCTAACCCTGCATGACAAGCATTTACGTTTGCTTCCTCGTTAAACATTTCTTTGTATAAGTCGGTCATTAATGAAATGATAGGACTGGTTGGTTTTGGTTCCCAACCTGGATAAGTACCGCTATATTTCGTATTCCCGTTGAGAGGAGAAAAAGAAGATTGAAGCGCATTTGCCAAATCCATTTTTTCGCTATCAACCGAACCCCTAGTAAGGCACATTATAGTGTAGTTTCCATCCTCAACCAATACTCTTGCTAGATTGTTGGAGGTTTGCACCAATCCCTGTATTTCACTACTCATTCTGTAAACCCCTACTGGGCAAGAATAAATGGAGTTTAAGAGTTGTGTTTGAAATGTATTGGCTAAGCCAACAGAAAAAGAAGAAGCTTCTTTTAGTGCGATGTTTAAATTTGTGTCGGTTACAGAATGCTCTGCTTTTAGGTCCTTAGATAGTTTTGCAAGGGTTTCATTGGCCACTGCCAAATCTTTGTTTGCTATCGCTAAAACCGCATTAGACTCTCTAGGAATGGCATTTCTAAGTCCACCCCCATCAATTTTGTTTAAGATTATTGAACTCGTATTGTTTAAGTTCCATAGTATACGGTTCATCAACTTATTGGCATTACCCAATCCTTTGTGAATTTCCATACCACTGTGTCCACCCTGAAGGCCGTTTACCGTAAGGGTAAAACAAGAGTAGTTAGATGGAACATCTTGAGAAGAATAAGTTCCTGTAGTAGTTACGTCTACACCACCAGCACAACCAATGGTAATGTCGTCATCGTCCTCCGTATCTAGGTTAAGCATGATTTCCGCATCTAAAAAACCACCTTTTAGTCCCATAGCTCCAGTCATTCCAGTTTCTTCGTCAATAGTAAATAAAGCCTCAAGTGTGGGGTGAGCAATGTCTTTAGAAGAAAAGACAGCCATTATAGCTGCTACCCCAATGCCATTATCAGCACCTAAAGTTGTTCCATTTGCTTTTACCCAATCTTCCTTAACAACCATATCAATACCTTGTGTATTAAAGTCAAAAGCCGTGTCGTTGTTTTTTTGGTGCACCATATCCAGATGGGATTGCATTACAACTGTTGCTCTGTCTTCCATTCCTGGAGTAGCTGGCTTTTTAATAATTACATTCCCTACTTCATCTACTACTGTAGGAAGACCCAAGGATTCTCCAAAGTTTTTAGCAAACTCAATTACTCTTTCCTCTTTTTTGGAAGGTCTAGGTACTGCATTAAGGTCTGCAAAATGGTTCCAAAGTGATTTGGGTTCTAGGTTTCTTACTTCTGTGTTCATTGGGGGCGAAGGTAAGTTATGAAAAAGCTTAAAGCAAACACCTCATTTTACCCAATCAACATTATTTTCTATTGGAAAATCAGAGCATTCTATTCGTTTGTTATCTACTCCACCCAAGAGAAAGAAACCCATACAAAAAGCACCATCTTTAAGATTTAGAAATGCGTCCATTTCCGGGGTGTAAGTTCCATTTCCACTGCTCCAATAACCACCAATGTTTGGGTAATCATTTAAACTAATCCAAAGGTTTTGAACCGCCATTGCCGTAGCATTCGTATCTTCAATAATGGGATGCTTAATACTAGGTTTTACGCAAATAGCAATTATATGAGAACATTGTGTTTTGTACATCTCTGCTTTTACTATTTTGGCCTCTTTTTTTTCTTCAGAAGTATATTGAACATGGTGCTTTTTTATCTGTTCAATAAGTCCATCTAATGCAGGTTGTTTAAATACTTTAAACAACCACGGTCTTGTATTCCCATGAGATGGAGCGGCATGGGCATTCCCTAATAACTTGGTGATTATTGAGTCGTCTATTTTATTGCCATTAAATTCCTTTGGATAAATGGCACGACGAGATTTTAAAATTTCTTCTAGGTTCATTTTGCTATGTGTTTTCGCCACAAGTCTTTGATGATTCCTTCCTTAAGCCCCTTTCCGGAAACATACATTTTTTCACTTTTAGCCCATCGCATTACATTGGTATAAATCGCTCCAGCATGGTCAATAACTTCTGCCCTGTCGGGATTAAAGCCCATTTCATAAATTCGTTCTTTATGAGTCATTTTACCTATGACTTTTAGTTTGTATTTCATTTGGTTTCTGCTTATCCAACCCGCTTTTTCCTTTTGAATAAGACGAAACAGCTTATTGATGTTTCCTCCAGAACCCAATGCCTTCCATGTTGTTTTGGAAGAGGCATTTTCCTTTACCCACTTTTTCATTCTGGCATGTTGTTTCTCCAAGTCCTTTCCTTGAAACATTCTTACGGTACCAACATTAAAACTTTCTGATGCCAACAACTCCCCGTTTTTTATAAAGGAGATCTCGGTACTTCCACCACCTACATCTATGTGCACATAACCGTTTTTGGAAGGCAGGTCATCCAATACTGCATTGCGAATTATTTCCGATTCACTCATACCAGAAATAACCTGAATTTTAATCCCTGTTTTTTCAGCAATTTCTTTAATTACAGCTTTAGAATTACTGGCATCACGCATGGCAGAAGTAGCACAGGCCAGATAACCATCCACATTATAAATCTCCATAAGGAAACTGAAGGCTTGCATTGCTTTGGTAAGCAATTTTACTTTTTTGGGACTTATCTTCCCTTGTGTAAAAACATCTTCACCTAATCTTAATGGAAGCCTAGTGTATTCCACACGTTTGAAGGAGCTGTTAGGGTTATCTTCTTGTAGTGGTCTAGATATTTGAAACCTTACTGCATTACTACCTATGTCTATCGCTGCAAATTTCATTCAGTTCGCAATATCTTCTTACTTTTCAAGATAACGAAATTAAGAAGTCCACAATTAACTTGTCTTCTTCACGTACTTTGTAATAATCACAATATGCTGCCCATCCACTTTGCCTTCAATGTACTCTGCATTTTCCATGTCTAGGGAAATTCTTCTTACAGGAGTTCCTTGTTTTGCTACCATACTAGAACCTTTTACTTTTAGGTCTTTAATTAGGACTACAGAATCTCCAGCTTGCAGAATCACACCATTTACATCCCTATGTACCACCTTGTTTTCCTCTGTAACAATACCAGAATTGGCATAAGCCATAGTTTCTTCTTCCATGTACATCATGTCCAACAAGTCCTGCGACCAACCTTCATTTTTTAGTCTATGTAACATCCTGTATGCCATAATTTGAACTGCTCTATTTTCGTTCCACATGGAATCGTTTAAGCAGCGCCAATGATTAGCACCTTGTGTTTCAGGGTTTTCTATTTGTCCATTGCAAGTTCCACAAACCAACAGGCTATTATCTGTATTTTCCAAGTTATCTGGTGGGAGAGACTGTATGGATAATGATTCCTCAGAACCGCAAAGTTCACACTTAGATCCGCTTCTTTCTTTTAGTAGGTTTTCTAAATTCATTTCGTGTTCTTTAATAGGTTTGTGTATTGAGAAACGGAGCTGTACTTTTCTTTAAAGCCCCTTAAATAGGGGATGCATTTTTCCTGCATTTCCTTATATTCTTTCGTATCCATATTATAGCAAGTATTCAAGGTTTCGATAAATTTTTCTTTTTGATCCAGTGAGATGGAAAAGCCTACTTTTTCATTTTCTAATTTATCCCAGGGTGTTTGATTGCTTATTATTATTGGTTTTGACAATGCCAAAGACTCTGCTATTACATGACCAAAATTTTCATGAAGTGTAGGAAAGAAGAAAAAATGTGATTCTTTTACTACTTCAGAAAGTTCATTTGCATTCAGAACTTCGCATTGGCTAACTTTAATGTTTAGAAAATGCGAAAAGTATTCTTTACACGAATCCCAATAGCCAACTTCTTCAATTGGGCCAATTACTTTTAAAGAAATTCCTTTTAAATGATCCAATTCTTTGAGGCAGCGAAGGGCAAAATGCAGGTTTTTCTTTTTTGCAATTCTAGCAAAGAAAAACAGCTTTAATTCTCCAGATTTTTTATTGGTTGGCACAGTTTCATTCTTAGGTATTTCAAACAAGTTTAAAGCAACAATTACATTTGATTTCTTTCCAAAATGAAGTTTTACTTCCTCTTCTTCTAATTTTGAAGATGCATGCCAGGTTAGCTTCTTGTATCTTTTCGATGTCTTGGCATAAGTAAGAAAGGCCATTTTCTTAAATCGCTTAAGCCTCAAAGCGCCCTTACCAAGCATTCCTCTTGGAGCAAGGACCATTTTTTTATTCAAAGAACTTAAATAGCTAATCGGCTTAACTGAAAAGTTTGGTGAAAACAAGCTATTGAAATAGATTGTTCCAAAGGAAATATCTTTTAAAGACTGCAAAACAAAGTCCCTGTTTTGGTGTTCCAAGTCCAAATAAATAACAGAATGAGTCTCCTCATTTACCCAAACATTTGGCAGAACATCTAAGGGCTTATTGTCAACGTCGTAATGAGAGGTAACAATGTAAAAGTGAAGGAAATCTTGCAAAGAAGAAACCATGTTTTCCAATGACTTTATGGGCCCACCTGCCTTATGAGCAGGTCTATACCAGTCTATAAAGGCTACTATGTTTTCCTTATCCTTCAATTTTGTTTTCTTTTATCCAATGACCTAATACAACTAAAGGCCATACTCTAGTCCAAGTATAAAGTGCTTTACTACTTTGAAAATTATTCCAAATATTACTTACTGCTTCAAAATTGATGGAATCTATGTTTTGTAAATGTTGCAAATTTGCTTCACAATAAGACTTTAGTTCGTTTTTCATCCAGACCGACCAGGGTAGGGTAAAGCCCATTTTCTTTCTTTTCCAGATGCTTTCAGGTAGCAAATCTCCCATGGATTCAACAAATAATTTTTTGGGTGAGGTAGGGTGTTTTATGGCATCTGGCAACCCTAGTACATATTCCACAAGTGTGTGATCCAAGAATGGAACACGCACCTCCAAGGCACTAGCCATACTCATTTGATCCGTATCTCTCAAAAGAGTATTCTGCATGTAGGTTTGCATTTCGGCTACCGATATTTTGCTATATAATTCTTTGTCCCCTATTAGCAAGAATCTATTCAATACATCAGAGGAATAATCTCCTGTTATTTTTTCAATTTCTTCTTTCCACAAGGCTTGTCTGAATAAGGGGTAAGCCCCTTCAAAATTTAACTTAGGAGCACCCAAAACCTGTTTAATCTTATGGGTATTGTTCCCTTTTTTAATAGAGTAAAGAAGACTACCTAATGCTTTTCTTATGCCTAAGGGCAAATACCTAAGGGAAGAATGTTCTAATTTATTTAATAGAGCAAACACATCGTAACCACAGAATATTTCATCTCCTCCAAGCCCAGAGAGAGCTACAGTAACACCCGCATTCCTTGTTGCTTTGGATACGATATAGGAATTAGGCCCATCTCCACTAGGGTGATCCATAGCCATTAGAGCATATGGAAGTTCTTCTAAGAAGTCAGTTGGGTTAAGTTGAATTTCGTGGTGGTTGGTGTTGTAAAGCTTAGCGATTTCATCTGCATATTTGGCTTCGCTAAATTCTTTTTCTGCAAAGTTTATATTGAAGGTTTCTACTTTTTTACTGCTTATTTTACTCATGGCAGCTACTACAGCGCTGCTATCAATTCCGCCACTTAAGAAAGCTCCAAGAGGCACATCGGCTATCATTCTTCTTTCTACAGATTCAAAAAACAGTTCTTTAATTTTTACGTGTGCCTCGTTTACATTGATCCCGTTTTGCATAGCGGTAAATTTCTCCATTTCCCAAAACGGTTTTTTTGTCAACCCATCTTTTGAGATTTTCATCCAATGCCCAGCCTCTAACATCTGCACATTTTTCACTAAGGTATTAGGGGCATTTACAGTCTGGTATTCTAGAAACTCAGAGAGGCAATCGATGTTTAGTTGTCTAGGAATAAAACCAGATTCCAACAAAGACCTTATTTCCGAAGAAAAGACAAACAATTTCTCTTTTTGATAATAGTAAATGGGCTTAATTCCCATCCTGTCTCTAGCTAGGAAAAGCTCCTCTTTTGTTTTATCCCAAATGGCTATGGCAAACATGCCATTGAATCGAGACAAGCATTCTATCCCCCATTTTTCATAAGCAGCCAGGACCATTTCGCTATCTGTTTGGGTTTTAAAATCATAACCCTCAAGTTCTTTTTTAATTTCATTGAAGTTGTAGATTTCTCCATTAAAGGACAAAACAAATCTTCCAGAATTGGATTGCATGGGTTGTTTTCCTAGGCTACTTAAATCTAGAATAGAAAGTCTTTGATGCCCAAGGGCAATAATTTCTTCAGTGTAAACTCCATTATCATCTGGACCACGATGCTCCATGCAGGAATTCATCTTTTGAATAAGCTCCTTGGCTAAGCCAATATTTTCTTCTCCGTATATCCCGTTTATTCCGCACATAATGCGGGTGCAAGATAAAGGCTTTTGAGTGAATGTGAGACTTGATTTTCTAACATTTGCACAATTAACTGGGTAAGAGTAATTCTTTCGCTTTTATGTTCTTTAAGTGTACCTTTGTCGCTCCATGGACAAACAGGAAAAAGACACAGACTCTAATCTTATAAGACTAAACCGTTTTGTAGCAACAGGTGGCAAGGTTTCTAGAAGAAAAGCAGACGATTTAATAAAAGGTGGTAAAGTTTCTGTAAATGGAAAAGTTATTACGGAGATGGGAGTAAAAGTAAGGAAGACGGACAAGGTATTACTTGCAGGAACTAAAATACTCCCTGAGAAAATGGTATATATCCTTCTCAATAAACCCAAAAACCATATTACCACTACAAGCGACCCAGAAGGAAGAAGGACCGTTATGGATTGTATAGAAAGAGACGGGGAGGAAAGACTTTACCCAGTGGGAAGGTTAGATAGAAATACTACGGGAGTATTGTTGCTTACAAACGATGGTGAATTGGCCCAAAAACTTACTCATCCTAAATACGAAGTGGAGAAAATATACAAGGCTACTTTGAGTAAAGATTTAGATAGTCTGGATGCTGATAAATTATTGGAGGGCATAAAACTAGAAGATGGAATAAGTAAGGTAGATGAGTTGTCCTATGTAGAACCCAAAGACAAAAGTGTAGTTGGATTAAAGATACACAGTGGCAAAAACAGAGTCATTAGAAGAATGTTCGAGGCCTTAGATAACGAAGTAGAGCATTTGGATAGAGTAGTTTTTGCAGGAATAAATAAAGAAGGAATTGCAAGGGGCAAATGGAGGTATTTGGAGACCTACGAAATTAAGAAATTGAAGAAATAAATAGTAAGTTTGCAAACTTAAAATCAATATAATTAGATGAAAACAAAATTAGTAATATCGGTACTTTTAGTAAGTATATTAGCTGCTTGTACCAATACAGATAAAACAGACATAAGTTCGACAAATATGAAATTAGAAAACGAAATAGACTCAGATAAAACAGACATAAGTTCGACAAATATGAAATTAGAAAACGAAATAGACTCAGTAAGTTACAGTTTGGGAGTAAACATTGCTACTAGCATGAAAAGCCAAGGTGTAGAAAGCATAAATACAGCTGCCTTATCCAAGGCGATGGACGATGTTTTTGGAAGTGCAGATTTAGCCATAGATGAAACAGAAGCAAATGGCTTTATCCAAGCTTATTTCTCGAAATTACAAGCTGCGAAATCGGAAGGTGATAAATCAGCTGGAAGAGATTTTTTGGAAGCAAATAAGAAGAAAGAGGGAGTGATAGAATTACCTAGTGGACTTCAATATAGAATTATCACGGAAGGTGCTGGCCCCAAACCACAACTGACAGATAAGGTTAAAACGCATTATCATGGTACTACGATTGAAGGTAAAGTATTTGATAGTTCAGTAGACAGAGGAGAGCCTATCTCTTTCCCACTTACTGGGGTTATTAAAGGATGGACAGAGGCATTGCAATTAATGCCTGTAGGTTCGAAGTGGGAACTTGTAATACCTTACGATCTTGCTTACGGTGAAAAAGGACAGGGACCATTAATCGGGCCATATGCTACACTAGTTTTCGAAGTGGAGCTTTTAGGAATAGAATAATAAAAGAACTCTATATGAGCGACCCAATTAAGCACGAATGTGGTATTGCCTTTATCAGGTTAAGAAAACCACTTTCAGAGATTAGAGAAAAACATGGGACTATGTTGTATGGGCTTCAGAAAATGAAGTTACTTATGGCAAAGCAGCTTAATAGAGGCCAAGACGGTGCTGGTCTGGGTGTAGTAAAACTGGACCCCTCCTACGGTGATAGATACATCGCTCGTAAAAGGTCAATCAATGATAATTCTGTTGCGAAAATTTTTGAAGAAGTAGAAACCAAATATGCTCAGCTAGATGAATCTAGGCTAGATGATATGGATTATGTAAAGAAGAACTTTGCATATGGAGGTGAATTACTTCTAGGTCATTTGCGCTATGGTACTCATGGAGGAATGAGTATTGAGAATCTACATCCTTTTTTAAGGCAGAACAATTGGATGAGTAGAAACTTGGTACTTGCTGGAAACTACAATGTAACTAATGTGGATGACATGTTTCAGCACTTGATAGACTTGGGTCAACAACCTAAGGAAAAATCAGACAATGTAACCATGCTAGAGAAAATAGGTCATTTCCTTGATGAGGAAAACCACGAGCTATTTAGAAAGTATAAAAAAGAAGGAATATCTAATATAGAAATTGCTGAAAAAATAAAGGAAAACATCTCTATCGAAAGAATCTTAAAACAAGCTTTTAAGAATGTAGATGGAGGTTATAATATGGTTGGACTTCTTGGTCATGGCGATGCCTTTATTATAAGAGATCCAGAGGGGATAAGACCTTCCTTTTACTTTTACAACGACGACGTCTTTGCAATGGCTTCAGAAAGACCAGCACTTCAAACTGCTTTTAACTTAAAGAAGGAAGAAGTAAAAGAATTGGGTTGTGGTAATGCATTAATCATAAATAGAGATGGAAGCATTAAGGAGATAAATATTCTACCTGTCAAGAAGCAAAAATCTTGCACATTCGAAAGAATCTATTTCTCCAAAGGGAATGATTCAGACATCTATGTAGAAAGAAAAAGACTGGGTCGCACATTGGCTCCCCAAATCTTAAAGAGCATTAATTACGACATTAAAAACACCGTCTTATCCTATATTCCAAATACAGCATCTACTTGTTTTTATGGAATGGTTGACGGTATTTATGGTTATTTAAACCAAAAGAAAATTGAGGAAATCTGCAAGCTCGGAGCAAACCCTAAAGAAGAAGAGGTTTCCGCAATAATTAAGCAGAAGGTAAGAAGGGAGAAAATGCTCATTAAGGACAAAAAAATGAGAACCTTTATCACCAATGACAAAGATAGAGAAGACCTTGTTGGGAATGTCTACGATGTAACTTATGGCATTGTTCGTAGAGATAAAGATACCTTAGTGGTAATTGATGATAGTATTGTGAGAGGAACAACGCTTAAAACTAGTATTCTAAGTATCTTGGGTAGGCTAAGCCCAAAAAAGATTGTAGTTGCTTCTTCAGCTCCACAAATTAGGTATCCGGATTGCTACGGAATAGACATGAGTAGGATGAATGAGTTTGTTGCCTTTAGAGCAGTTCTTTCCTTATTAGAGGAGGACGGACAGAAGGAGGAAGTCTTAAACTCTATTTATAAAAAATGCTTAGAGGAAAATAAAAAACCTCTAGAAGAAATTAACAATTGTGTTAAAGAGTTTTACACGCATTATACTACAAACCAAATTACAAAAAGGATTGCGGAAATTGTTACACCAAAGAATTTTAAGCCAGAGGTAGAACTTGTTTTTCAAACGATTGAAGGCTTGCATAAAGCTTGTCCAAAACACCATGGTGATTGGTATTTCACCGGGAATTACCCTACACCAGGAGGGAATAAAGTGGTAAACAGATCTTTCATTTACTACATGGAAGGGAACAATGCCCGTGCTTATTAAGAGTAGTTTTCAATTGATAGTTTTCAGTTCTCAGTTGTGGGCTTGACGTAAAAATCATACTTTTACTAAATGAAAGATCAATAATTCTTAACTGAAAACGTTTAATTGAAAATTGAAAACTATACTACTCATAGACAATTACGATTCATTTACTTACAACTTAGTAGATTACATCAAGCAGTTTGATGCGAATTGTTTTGTTTTGATGAATGACGATGAGTCTATACTTTCTATTGACCCTAAGGAGTACGATGGTGTAGTGCTTAGTCCTGGTCCTGGAGAACCAAGAAACTCTGGTTATTTAATGTCTTTCATTGAGCAATATTATGACAAATTGCCTATTCTGGGAGTGTGTTTAGGGCACCAGGCATTAGGGGAGTTCCTAGGAATGAAATTAGAAAAAGCACTAAAGCCAATGCATGGTAAAGTATCCTTAATAAACCACGACGAGAAAGGGTTTTTTAATGGAATACAAAACCCCATAGAGGTTTGTCGTTACCATTCGCTTGTTTTATCAAACCCTACAAAGGAGATAGAGATCACAGCCCAATCCTCACAAAGTGAAATGATGGCTTTTAAGCACAAGACCTTACCACTTTATGGAGTGCAATTTCACCCAGAGGCAATTCTTACAAAGGAAGGTTTGAAGATGATTAAAAATTGGCTAAGCCAATAACTCTCTTACGATACTAGAGATTACTTTTCCATCCGCCTGAGTCCCTATTTTACCAATAGCCATACCCATTACTTTTCCCATGTCACCCATGTTTGATGCACCTGTTTGAGTAATGATTCCTTGTATGATTTCTCTTACCTGTGATTCTTCCATTTGCTTCGGTAAGAAGGTTTCTAGAATAGCAAGTTCTTCTCTTTCTATTATTGCAAGATCCTCTCTACCCTGCTCTTCGTAAATGGAAAGAGAATCTTTTCTTTGTTTTGCGAGCTTATTAATTGCTTTAAGGGCAATCTCATCTGTAACTACGCTATTAGAACCAGAAGTTGCTTCAAGAAGCAAAGCGGATTTTATAGACCTCAGTGTTCTCAAACTTGCTTGGTCTTTTGCTTTCATTGCCGTCTTAATTCCGTCGTTTACTTGTTCTACTATTGTCATATTTTATTGCCTTTTAGGAAGGCACAAATTTACAGCTTTTAGGTGGATATTAAAATTGATTCCTTGGATTGGCTTTATCCTTTTATGGGTTTTCACCTTATTTAGGAAATAGGTCACAAATACTTGTATGGAAATGGGTAAGTTTGCGTCTAATTAGAGAATTATGGAAAAAGTTAACGGTAAAAACATAACAAATTCATACTCCTATGAGGAATACAGAGAAATGGTGAATGATCTATTTGCAAGTGGAAGGACTACTGGAGAAAATCATACAGAGTCTATGATGGATTATACTAAAATGAACATTCAAAGAATGAACCGTTGGGATAAAAAGGTGGAGTTAAGCGAAGAGATGAAAGATGCTCTTTCTAGATTGGATTGCTCCTTTGATTGGATTTTAATTTCGGAAGCATGGTGTGGCGATGCTGCTCAAAATCTTCCTATTTTAGGAGCGATAGCAAATCATTCAGAGAAAATAAACCTTCAAGTTATCCTTAGGGATGAGAACACAGAAATCATGAATGATTATTTAACCAATGGGGGCATGTCTATACCTAAGCTTATTGTTTTCAATAAAGATACAGGGGAGGAAGTAACTACTTGGGGTCCTAGACCAGCAATATTGCAGCAAATGGTAATGGATAGCAAGCACAGTAATAATCCTATACCCTACTCTGAGTTCTCCATAGAGATTCAAAAATGGTACAACAAAGACAAAGGGAAAACCCTTCAAAAGGAAGTGATGTCAATGATTCAAAATTGTTTGAATTATAGCGTTAAAGCTATAATATAATAGGGTCTGTTTTCCTTGTTAAATAAACCAGAATAAAATAGACAGTGCCAATATTAGGAGCACATTAATTTTTAAGAGATTGTTGTAAACTTTACGCTCTCTACTGTTCAATAATTTCCTGTGAAAAAGGAAGAATACAAAGTAGAAAAGAAGGATAACTATGATTTTTGGTTCGCTTTCCCATGAAGCATGAGGACCCATTTTAAAAGCATAAAAAGCAAGGAATCCTAAGGATATAGAGTACAGTGTCTTTTGGTAAAGGAGTGCTTTCATTAAGCCAAGTTTCGTTGCAAGTGTTTTTTTACCAGCAGCTTTATCTGTCTCAATATCCCTCATGTTGTTTATGTTAAGAACAGAAACGGCAAGTAACCCGCTACTAATAGCTAAATAAAGGGGAGGTGAGTGGAAGGCATTCGTTTGTAAATAGTATGTTCCTAATACTCCAACAACTCCAAAGAAAAGAAAGACGGACACATCGCCTAGAGCTTCATATCCATAAGGCTTATTTCCCGCGGTGTATTTGTATGCCCCAATCAAGCATAAAATGCCCAATCCTACAAACACAAATAGTGTAGTTAAGTTATTCTTAAACGCAACTAGGAGTAATAGTACTCCTAAGCCAAAACTAAGGATTCCAAAGCCCCACAACAAGATTTTCATTCCTTGAGTGGAAATGCTTCCAGAAGCGGTAGCTCTGTCTTCTCGGTGGGTATCGGCACCGTTTTTATAGTCGCCATAATCGTTGGCAATGTTGGAGAAAATCTGTAAAAGTATTGCTGTGGATAATGTCAAACCACCTATTAACCAATTTATTTCTTGTACTTGAGACACTGCAAAAATCCCGTACCCTATACCCACAATTGCCAATGGCAAAGTGCGTAAGCGCATGACTTTTATGAATGCAATGGGGCTCATTTATAAGCTACCTGTTCTGCCACCATCCACAACTACATTTGTTCCATTAATGTAAGCTGCCTTGTCGGATGCAAGGAATGTCGCCGCAAAAGCTGGCTCCTCAGGTTTCCCAAATCTCCCTGCAGGCACTTGACCGAGCATGGTTTTGGTAACAGCGTCTTCCGTTGCAGCTGTTTTAGAAGCTTTGTTGCTAATGATAGAAGAAAGCCTTTCCGTCTCCGTTGCACCAGGCAATATGTTGTTCACCGTAATTCCAAATGGGGCCAATTCAGAAGCAATGGTCTTGGACCAATTTCCTACTGCACCTCTTACTGTATTAGAAACTCCCAATCCCTTTAATGGAATTTTTACCGAAGTAGAAATGATGTTGATGATTCTCCCAAATCCTCTTTCTTTCATTCCTCCCATTACTGCATTTGCAAGATTTTGGTTGTTTACAAGGTGTAATTTGAATGCAGTAAGGTATTCCTCCGCTGCTGCATCAATGGCTGTTCCAGCGGGAGGCCCACCCGTATTGTTCACAAGAATGTCAATTTGGCTTGAGGCCAATATAGTATTTACCACAGATTTAACTTCGGCATTGTTGTGAAAGTCTGCTGTAAATAGTTGGTGCTTTTGACCGGCACTTGTATCTAGAGAATCCAAAACCACTTGTAGTTTTTCTGCGTTTCTTGCTAGAAGAAGGACTGTTGCCCCACTAGCTGCAAATTGCGTTGCAATTGCTTTTCCTATTCCTCCTGTACTGCCACAAACTAGGGCAGTTTTATTTGCTAAATTGATTTGCATGAGGCAAAAGTAAGGCATTAAACTTATTAAAACAGAAATACCAAAGAGCTTTCTTTTCTTATACCAACAAATCAATGAATGGCCTTATAGTGCTCTGCAACGAGATTATTTAAGAATACATTTACTCCTGGAACTGTTTTTTTGTAAGGGGGTTTAACCCCGCCTTTAAGTGGATCAAAAAAGTTCCCATAAGTAAACCTCCAGGCTTGCATTTCTAAGGTATAGAATTTTGGTAGGTCAAACGTAACGGAGTATCCTTTTCCTTCCTTGGTTATGACCATGACGTATTCCATGTTGAAGTACTTATACTTTCCTGTGGATTTATGTTGACAAGCTTTTACTTTAAACCCTTTGTATATTATCCCCATTTAAAGTGATCATACTGTCCAACATGCTTTCAGTTACAGTGGTATTTTCATCTGTTAGAGATTTTAACCATGCCACAGTTTTCATTTCAAAATCTGCGGGTGATTTTTTCAACTCAATGGTATTTATACTGTCTTTCATTATTCCTATTTGAGGAAGTGAATCCTGTGCTGAAAGAATGGAACAGGAAAAGATTAAAAGACTAAATATTAATAATGCAGTTTTGTTCATGTTTTCAAAGGTACTTATATTGATTAATTTAGTAAAATAAAAATACCGAAATAGTATTAATGGAGTGAGGTATTGAAGTAGAAAGTGTTTTCTTTACTTTCGAATTTTAGAATCCCTGAGGAACTTCTACAATACATCCTCAATAGGACGATTTGGTGATGACGTCGCATTGCGATAATGACCTTAAGGAATAGAACAAGAAAAGAGCAGAAAAAAGAATAGGTAAGACTGGGAAGTTCAGCGTATGGATTAGCTGAAATCAACCAGCCGAACTTCTTTGTTCTAGATTTTCGACGTGAGATTCCTTTCAGTCTTGACTTTCCTGCCTGCCTGCAGGTAGGTTTGTTTCGTTTTTTGGTCAAGCAAAAAATGAAAAACAGGATTTACTAATTAGCATGATTGGATCTTTTTTATCGCACTTTTTTAGAAAAAGTACTGCAAAAATCGAAAAATTTAATACCCTTCGTTTTGCACTCACACAAGCTCTGCTTCTTATGCCTGCAAAACACCTCTTTTTTGCGAAAAAAAAGAAAAGTAGAATGAAGCGAGTAGACTAAGTATTTGTTAAAGCTGAGACTAATGCATAAATTAGCATGGTCCAAACTTAGCACAGCAAGGTTTGAATCAGCGGGGCTATTACCCAAATATTATAGTTTAATAAAATGTTACTAGTACAAGATAAGTTTGTTCACAAGGTCTTTAGATACATGAGTAAAATGTATTCAAATGATTCAAAAAAAGAGATTTACACAATGTATAGCATGTTTATTTATCTTGTACTTGCATTTTATGTTCCTCTTTCATTATTTATTGAAGCTTTAATAGGAGGGATATCATCTTGGGGTGCCATTTTATTTCTTTGGTTCTAAAATTTACTATAAAAGATATGATGGCATAAAAAGTATTGAGAGATTAAACAATAAGTCCAAATTCAATAATTTATCTATTTTACTTTTCTTATTGATTTATATCGGAATACCAATAATTTTATGGCTATATGTTGTCTTTTTTGATAACCTAATACCAGCTATAGAATCTGTTGACAACAGCTTATTCAATAAATCCATACAAGTCCATACTCTCAAGTGGAGGTGATGTCTTAAATAAATATGGTTTAGACTATTTTTTTGTAAAATTTAGATCGATTCATCCATGATAATTCTTATCCTGAAAAACAAGGGCTCCATACCAAAATTGAGTACCTTTGTGGATTCAATTATAATTTAGTATGCCAGAAAATAAATACAATGATGCACTTGCGTATCACAGTGAAGGAAGACCTGGAAAAATAGAAGTTGTACCTACAAAACCTACTCAAACAAAAAGAGATTTAAGTCTTGCTTATTCTCCCGGCGTAGCAGAGCCTTGTTTGAAAATTAGTGAAAATCCAGAGGATGTTTACAAATACACGGCAAAAGGAAACTTAGTTGCTGTTATTTCAAATGGAACAGCTGTTCTTGGTCTTGGCGACCTTGGCCCTGCTGCATCCAAACCAGTGATGGAAGGAAAGGGTTTGCTATTTAAAATATTTGCAGACATAGATGTGTTTGACATAGAACTAGATTGCACAGATGTAGATGAATTTGTACGAATTGTGAAAGCAATGGAACCCACTTTTGGTGGAATAAACCTCGAAGACATAAAAGCTCCTGAGAGTTTTGAAATTGAACGTCGACTTAAGGAAGAAATGAACATTCCTGTTATGCATGATGACCAGCATGGAACGGCTATTATCTCTGGTGCAGCTTTATTAAATGCCTTAGAAATAGCGGGGAAGGACATAGGAGAGGTGAAAATGGTAATTAGTGGTGCTGGTGCATCTGCCATTGCTTGTGGTAGGTTGTTTGTTTCTCTAGGGGTGAAGAGAGAAAATGTTGCTATGCTAGATAGCAAAGGGGTAATACGAAAGGACAGAGCGGGTGAGATGGAAGAGAATAAATCCTTTTTTGCATCGAATAGTGACATCCATACACTCGAAGATGCAATGAAAGGTGCTGATGTTTTTGTTGGTCTTTCAAGGGGAAACATTGTAGACCAGAATATGATTAAATCGATGGCAAAAGACCCTATTGTTTTTGCTATGGCAAACCCAGATCCTGAAATCCCATATCATATGGCAGTTGCGGCAAGGGAAGATATTATCATGGCCACTGGCCGTAGTGACCATCCTAACCAAGTAAATAATGTACTAGGTTTCCCATTTATTTTTAGGGGTGCATTGGATGTTAGAGCGACGGGAATAAACGAAGAAATGAAATTGGCTGCTGTTAGAGCAATTGCCGCTTTAGCAAAAGAGCCAGTGCCAGAAGTGGTAAACAAAGCATACGATGAGAAGAATGTAACTTTTGGTAGAAATTACATTATTCCTAAGCCAATTGATCCTAGGTTAATTACGACGGTTTCGCCTGCTGTAGCAAAAGCTGCCATGGACAGTGGACTAGCAAAATACCCTATTACGGATTGGGTTGGATACGATAGAATATTAAGAAAACGATTAGGTTTGGACAACACATTGGTTCGCAGAACCATGGTAAGAGCGAAGCAAAATCCTAAGAAAGTAGTATTTGCGGAGGCAGAGACCTATAAAATATTGAAAGCTGCGCAAATGGTCGCAGAGGATGGAATAGCTGAGCCAATTTTGTTAGGTAATAAAAAGAAAATCCATCAATTGATTTTGGAGAACAACCTTTCTTTAGAAGGTATCCCAATTATAGATCCTAAGGAGGAAGACTTAAAAAGGGAAGAGTATGGCAAGGAGTTATACAAAATCAGGCAGCGCAAAGGCTTAACCCTTTACGATGCAAAAAAATTAATGCGTGAAAGGGATTATTTTGGTTCCATGATGGTTCAAAGGGGTGAGGCAGACGCATTCATTTCAGGGCTTACTCGAAATTACCCTAAGACTTTTAAACCTGCCCTAGAAATTATTGGTGCGCACGAAAACCATACAAGGGTAGCGGGAATGTATGTTATACTTAGCAAGCGTGGACCATTATTCTTCGCAGATACAACGGTAAACATTAATCCTAGCTCAGAGGAGTTAGTTGAAATAACAAAGCTGGTGCACGAACAAGTCAAAGGCTTCCATATGGAACCAAGGATCGCTATGTTGTCATATACCAATTTTGGTTCTTCGAAAGGAGAAGATCCTGCAAAGATTCAAAAAGCAGTGAAGTATTTACACAAGCACCACCCAAATATAGTTGTTGATGGTGAAATTCAAGCAAATTTTGCTTTGGACAGTGATTTATTAGAAGAGAACTTCCCATTCACAACCTTGGCAGGAGAGCCAGCAAACACTTTTATTTTCCCAAATCTAGCGGCGGGTAATATCGCTTATAAATTTGTGCAAACACTCGGCCCTTCAGAGGCAATTGGTCCAATACTTATGGGCTTTAAAAAGGCAGTACACATTTTGCAGTTGGGAAGTACAGTGAGAGAAATAGTTAACATGACAGCAGTTGCTGTAGTAGACGCACAAAGAAAAGGGTAATAGATGAAGATAGAAATTGCAACATTTGGTTCCAAAAGACAAATGGAATCCATTAAGTTAAGGGATGCCATATTAAGAAAACCCCTAGGATTAGAGTTCTCTGGTGAGGAGTTGAACCAAGATGGCGATCAGATACATATTGTGGCTGTAGAGGAGAATACGGTTGTTGGGGTTTTGTTGTTAAAGCCACTATCGGATACAGAGATAAAAATGAGACAAGTGGCTGTGGCTAATGCATTGCAGGGTAGTGGTATAGGCGTGCAAATAGTGCGCTATGCTGAATACTATTCCCGATCTAAGGGGTACAAGTTGTTGTCTTTACACGCAAGAGAAAATGCCATTACCTTTTACGAAAGACTAAACTACAAAAGAGTAGGTGATCCTTTTGATGAAGTTGGTATCGAGCACTTCAGGATGGAGAGAAGCCTTTAATTTTTTTCTCAAATCCAAGAAAAAAGCACATGCATTAAGATCGTCGGTAGTATTAAATAGCCTTCTATAAAGGCCAAGGTGCTTCGTTTGCTTTTGAGGTTATTTGGTAATCTCCCCCATTTTTTCTTTAAGCTCCACCCATATCAAACTATCCGATGTACTAAGAGGTGCCTGATTAGCAGAAAGCAAATTTGGATTTTCTAGATAGTTTTGATCTAGATTAAACAAGGCTTCTGCACCATCATTAAAGAGAATATACTTGTGGTTCTTGATTTGTATGGCTTGGTCAGCCATGCCATTGCTTTGACCTATTTCGGTGTAATTGTGTTCTTTGGTAATGGCATTTTCATCATTTAGTAAGGAGTAGAAGCTTTCTGAATCGTTATTGGTTCCATCGCTTACATAGGCTGCAGCTAATATAGTAGAGAATAAATCTACGGTAGAGACCAATGCGTTCTCTTCTCCTATTCTACTTACCCCAGCACCAGATACGATCATAGGACAATTTATTCCACCTTGGTAAATAGATCCTTTTGTACGTCTGCTATTGTATACCTGTGCTACTTGTGCAGGCGACCCATTGTCTCCTATAAAAATGATAAGTGTATTTTCTCTTTCTGCATCCGAAAGCGAATTTAGCAACCTCCCTATTTCTTTGTCTAATGCTTCCAATGAAGCCAAGTAATAAGGCAAAGGATTGGCGTCTATACTTCCTTGGTCACTAGCTAAGGCCCCTTGATCGTGCAATGAATCTGGTGGCAAATGAAAAGGAGAATGAGGGGCATTGTATGCCATCCATGTAAACCATGGCTTGTCTTGCTTCCCTATCCAATCAATGGCTAAGTCTGTAAGTTTAGTAGTAGTATAGGTTGTTTCGGTACTGTTGGTGCCATTAGTAGATAAGGTCCAATTCGTATAAGAAGGGACAGTCCCTGAGATTATGCCAGCATAGTGGTCTATTCCCATAGCATTAGGTTGATTTGCATCGTTGGACAAATGCCATTTTCCAAACTGCCCTGTGGCATAACCATTGTTTTTAAGCTCTTGGTGCAATGAATTTTCTGAAGCAGACATTTTATCTCCTACTTTTTGTACCCCTGTTCTAAAGCCATATTTACCAGTTAATATGCTCCCTCTTGTAGGGGTACAGGTTGGGTATGTCCAAAAGTTATTGAATTTAATTCCAGAAGAAACCCATTGAGATAAGTTGGGCATATTGGGTTGTGTACTTGCAAAACCATATCCAGGGCAGGCATCTTTCCCCATGTCATCGGCAATGATTAATAAGATATTTGGTTTCGTAATAGAGTTATCTCCGTGATCTTTTTTCTTGCAACTGTAAAGTAAGGTTATTAGGAATAAGCTATACAGGATATTTTTCATCTTAAACATGTTTGGTGATTAGACCACGAATATCGCTTATTCCTTCGGATTCTTTAGATTTATAAGCAAGCCAGAGTCAAGTTAGGGAGGGTAAAGCCTTTGTAATAATTTGATTCTGTTTTGTTCTTTAAAACGGACTCGGTTTTAGTAGTAGTTTTTAACACGATATTAGAACCAAAAAAAGAATAGAGACATAAAATACAATTAAATTTTATTACCCATCTTTGCACTCGAATGCAAACGGAGTTTCCCTTATTAAACAAAATTAATTTTCCTGGTGATTTAAGGAAACTTCAAAGAGAAGATTTGATTCAGTTATCTCATGAATTAAGAGCTTATATAATAGATACTGTTTCAACTCATGGTGGTCATTTTGCAGCAAATTTGGGTACAGTAGAACTTACCGTTGCGCTTCATTATGTTTTTAATACACCAGTAGATAAATTGGTATGGGATGTAGGGCATCAAGCTTATGGCCACAAGATTCTTACAGGAAGGAAGGATTTATTTCCCACCAATAGGAAGTTGGATGGCATTAGTGGTTTCCCCAAAATTACTGAAAGTGAATACGATACTTTTGGAACAGGACACTCTTCCACCTCTATTTCGGCTGTTTTGGGAATGGCTACTGCAGCCTTTTTAGATAAGGATTCAGAAAGGCAGCACATTGCTGTAATCGGTGATGGCTCGCTAACTGGAGGAATGGCTTTTGAAGCACTCAATAACCTAAATGATTTTAATGGAAACGTATTGGTTATCATAAACGACAACAACATGGGTATTGACCCTACACCTGGAGCAGTAAACAAGCATTTAGAAAAAATTGAATTGGCGACGCCAAATCTGTTTGAGAATTTAAACCTAAACTATTCTGGACCTATAGATGGGCATGACATCGATACATTGGTGTTGGAGTTGGACCGAATAAAGAGGGAAAAAGGAGTGCAAGTATTGCACATAAAAACTACAAAAGGTAAGGGCTTTGCACCAGCAGAAAAAGAACAAACCAAATGGCATAGTACCAATAGTTTTGTGAAATTGTCTGGGGAACAAGTTAAGAAACCAAAAGGCAGTAAAAAGTACCAAGAAATATTTGGAGAGGCATTATTGGAATTGGCTAGGGCCAATAAGGATATAGTTGGTGTAACACCAGCAATGCCTACCGGTAGCTCCATGACCATTATGCAAAAAGAATTTCCAGATCGGATATTTGATGTGGGAATTGCAGAACAGCATGCTGTTACTTTTAGTGCTGGTTTAGCACTTTCAGGAAAGAGACCTGTTTGCCACATATACTCCACCTTTTTTCAGCGAGCCTACGACCAACTAATACACGATGTAGCCCTGCAAGAAATACCAGTGGTTTTTTGCTTGGATAGAGCGGGAAATGTAGGAGAAGATGGTCCCACCCACCATGGAATATTTGACTTAGCTTTCCTGAATCCAATACCCAATATTTGTATCGCGGCACCCTTAAACGAACAAGAATTAAGGAACATGCTCTTTACTGCTTGCGGTCAGAAGGATGCTCCATTTGTAATCAGATACCCGAAAGGTAGCTGCACCGGTATGGGTCTTAAAGAAGGATTCGAAGAATTAGAAATAGGGAAAGGAAGACGAATTAAAGAAGGTTCATCAGCTGCAATTTTGTCTTTAGGAACTATAGGGAAAGAAGCGATAAAAGCCTGTGCTGAAGACTCAAGTCTTGCTCATTATGACCTGCGCTATTTGAAACCTTTAGATACAAACCTTTTGGTACAGATTGCTAAAAAGTTTAGCCATATAATTACCATAGAAGATGGTTGTAAAATTGGAGGATTTGGAGAAACAGTCCAGAGTTATTTATGCAGTAAGGCTTATAAAGGCAAAATAGATATTCTGGCATATCCAGATAATTTTATACCACAAGGAAACATGCAAACTTTACAGGAAAAATACGGATTGAGTAGCAGGTCAATACTTGAACTTTTGTGAAATCATTAGAGTAAAAGTGCACAGGATGCATAAAATTAAACCAGCTTTCTGTTTATCGATGCATTCTATAATATTATCATGTTCTTGTCAAATCAGGGAAAGAATCAGGGTAAACACTACGATAGAAGCAAGGTTAAAACGAACCATGCATTGGTTTTTCCAGACTATTCATTAGAAGGGACACAAGAGGGAAGCAATTGGATGAATCTATCTACAATTAAGGTTTGCAAAACATGCTAAATGTGAATATCCTGTGTAAAATGCCGTAAAGTTCATTATTAATGTTACCTTTGCAGCCGTCTTAAGAAGGATGGAGGGATAATCTCGAACTATACACAACGTCTTGTGAATCATTATCCAACGGTTTTTCTTAATGATTTAATTGGCCCAGCCAATACAAATTATGAGTAAAACGATAAACCATCTTCTGCGATTAAGCGGTCTAGAACCCTTTACCCTTACAAGCCAATCCAATTTTGTAAACATAGGAGAGAGAACCAATATAACTGGCTCTAAGAAGTTTTCACTTCTTATTCTTTCTGGGAATTACGAAGAAGCATTGTCCATTGCTTTACAGCAAGTAGAAAACGGGGCACAGGTAATAGATGTAAACATGGACGAGGGAATGCTCGATGGCAAAGAAGCCATGGTGCATTTTCTAAACCTTATAGGATCCGAGCCAGATATTTCAAGAGTTCCTGTAATGATAGACTCTTCCAAATGGGAGATTATAGAAGCAGGTTTACAATGTGTTCAAGGAAAAGGAATTGTTAATTCTATTTCCCTGAAAAATGGAGAAGAAGAATTCATTGCACAGGCAAAAAAGATAAAATTATATGGTGCTGCAACGGTAGTTATGGCATTTGATGAAACGGGGCAAGCAGATTCTTACGAAAGAAGAGTTGAGATATGTGAACGTTCCTATAAGATCTTAACAGAGGTGGTGAAGTTCCCACCCCAAGACATCATTTTTGATCCTAATATTCTTACGGTAGCTACTGGAATCGAGGAGCATAATAATTATGCGGTTGACTTTATTAATGCAACCAAATGGATAAAAGAGAACCTACCATACGCTAAAGTGAGTGGCGGTGTTTCGAATATTTCATTTTCTTTTAGAGGGAACAATGTAGTCAGAGAGGCAATGCATTCTTCTTTTCTTTACCATGCTATTCAAGCTGGAATGGATATGGGAATTGTAAATGCGGGAATGATAGAAGTCTACGATGAAATTCCCAAAGATTTATTGGAACGAGTGGAGGATGTTCTATTAAACAGAAGAGAAGATTCTACAGAAAGACTAGTAGATTTTGCAGAGACGATTAAGACCAAAGGGAAAGTCATTGTTAAAGACGAAGCTTGGCGTAAAATGCCAGTTAGAGAAAGACTTTCTCATGCTTTAGTTAAAGGAATAGTAGAATACATTTTAGAAGATACAGAGGAGGCTAGACTAGCAGCGGAGAAACCATTGCATGTGATTGAAGGTCCGTTAATGGATGGGATGAATGTCGTGGGTGATTTGTTTGGTGCGGGGAAAATGTTTCTGCCTCAAGTGGTTAAATCTGCAAGGGTAATGAAGAAAGCGGTAGCGCATTTATTGCCTTATATGGAACAGGATAAAGAGTCCAACACAGCAAGTAAGAATGGAACCATTCTGATGGCAACTGTAAAGGGTGATGTTCATGACATTGGAAAAAACATTGTGGGTGTAGTACTTGCCTGTAACAATTATGAGATTGTAGATATGGGTGTTATGGTACCTGTAGAAAAGATATTGGCAAAAGCCAAAGAGATAGATGCCGATATTATAGGGCTAAGTGGTTTAATAACCCCATCCTTGGATGAGATGATTACAGTAGCAGAGGAAATGGAAAAGCAGAACTTTAAGGTTCCTTTGCTTATAGGCGGTGCAACTACTTCAAGAATTCATGCGGCAGTAAAAATTGCCCCTGAGTATTCACAACCTGTGGTTCATGTCTTAGATGCTTCCAGGTCAGTGCCGGTTGCAGGTAGTCTATTAGGTGAAGCCACCAAAGAGGATTTTGCAAGAAAGACAAGAGAAGAATACAAAACTCTTGCGGAGGATCATGCAAGAAGACAAAGAGCAAAGAACTTAATTCCATTTGAACAGGCTGTAGCCAATAAGTTTAAATTAGACCTAAGTCTGGAGAATTTCTGCACTCCTAAAAATTTAGGAGTACAAACTATAGTTAAACAAGACTTGTCTGTTATTAGAAAATACATCGATTGGACTCCATTCTTTCAAACTTGGGAATTGCATGGCAAATACCCCAAGATTCTAGAAGATGAAATTGTAGGTATAGAAGCAAAGAAGGTATTTAAAGATGCAAACGATTTACTGGATCAGATAATTGCAAATGGTAGCATAAAGGCAAATGCGGTTTATGGACTATTTCCTGCTAATTCGATAGATGGAAAAGTAGAGATTTATGCCAATGAAGATAGAAAAGAGGTAGTTGAAAACTTTCATTTTCTGCGACAACAAGGTAAAAAAGGAGATGGTATTCCAAATATTTCTTTAGCAGATTTTATTGCTCCTAAAGAGAGTGGAATAAAGGATTATTTTGGAGCATTTGCAGTTACGTCAGGAATTGGTGTTGAGGAAATTGTGATGAAATACAAAGAAGATCACGACGACTACAACGCCATTTTGGTTAAAGCAATTGCGGATAGATTAGCAGAGGCATTTGCAGAATATTTGCACGAACAAATAAGAAAAGAACATTGGTCTTATGCCAAGCAAGAGACATTAGAAAATACAGAGTTAATAAAAGAAAAATATAGAGGTATTCGTCCCGCACCGGGATATCCTGCCTGTCCGGATCATACGGAAAAAGGATTGTTGTGGAACTTACTAGATGTAGAAAAGAATGCGAACATTCAACTTACAGAGAGTTATGCCATGCAACCGGGAGCAGCTGTTAGCGGGTTTTATTTTGCCCATCCGCAAAGCAAGTATTTTGGATTGGGTAAGATCAATAAAGACCAGCTTGTAGAGTACGCAAAAAACAAACAGTACGAATTACAAGTTATGGAAAAATGGCTCAGACCGAATCTGGGCTACTAAAAAGTAAAATGGCGAAAGCCAAAACATTATGACAACATTTAAAGACTTGGGTTTGAAACCCGAAATCCTAAAAGCTCTCGAAGAGATAGGATTTGAAACACCAACCGAGGTGCAAGAAAAAGCAATTCCATTATTGGTTCAAGAGAACCAAGATTTGATAGCACTTTCTCAAACAGGAACTGGTAAAACCGCTGCATTTGGATTACCATTATTAGAAAAAGTAGACATTGATCACAAAAAAGTACAAACAATCGTTTTGTGCCCTACAAGAGAGCTTTGTCTTCAGATTGCTAAGGATGTAGAAACATATTCGAAGTACATGAAAGGGTTTAGAAGCCTTGCAGTATACGGTGGAACAAACATTCAACCACAAATCAAAGCACTTGACAAAGGTGTACACATGGTAGTAGCAACCCCAGGAAGATGTCTGGATTTAATTAAAAGAAGAAAACTTAGATTAGATGACGTTGAGTTTGTAGTATTGGACGAGGCAGATGAGATGTTAAACATGGGATTCAAAGAGGATCTTGACGATATCTTAAGCAATACACCAGATAGCAAACAAACGCTTCTTTTCTCTGCTACGATGAGTAAGGACATTGCTAGAATGGCAAAGAATTACATGAGTTCACCAGCAGAAATTAGTGTAGGTACTAAGAATTCTGGAGCGAAGAATGTAGAGCACCAATATTACTTGGTGAACAACAGCGACAGATACGAAGCATTAAAAAGAATAGCAGATAGCAACTTAGATATTTATGGAATTGTTTTCTGTAGAACAAGAAGAGCAACAAGCGAAGTTGCTAGTAATTTAATGCAGGATGGTTATAGTGCAGAAGCTTTGCACGGAGACATGTCTCAAGCTCAGAGAGACGATACCATGGCAAGGTTTAGAAAAGGAAGTTTGCAATTATTAGTAGCCACGGATGTAGCAGCAAGAGGATTGGATGTAAACGAACTTACGCATGTAATCAATTACCAATTACCTGATGAAACTGAGATTTATGTGCACCGTTCTGGAAGAACAGGAAGAGCTGGAAATAAAGGTACTTGTATCTCCATATTAAGCCCTAGTGACAAGAAAAGAATCAAGCCATTAGAGAGAATTATAGGAAAAGATTTCAAACATGTGCAATTGCCTTCCGGAAAGGATATTTGTAAGTTGCGATTGTTTTCCTTAATTGAGAAAATTCAAAACACAGAAGTGAACGAAGCTCAGATTGAACCTTTCATGGAAACGGTATATGAGAAATTTGCTGAATTGACCAAAGAAGATTTAATCAAGAAAATAGTACATACGGAATTTAACCAATTCTTGGAGTATTATAAGAACAAGGGAGACATTAACCTTAAGCCTAGAGCAGATAGAGAAGGTGGTGGAAGAGAAAGAGGTAGTGGATACGAAGTGAACGACAAGTTCCAAAGGTATCACCTGAACATAGGAAAGAAAGACGAATTGAATGTAGCTAGACTAATGGGCTTAGTGAATGAAAATTTGAACTCTAGAGATGCAGAAATTGGCAAAATTGAAGTTTTGAGTAATTTCTCCTTCTTTGAAGTAGATAAATCTTTTTGTGAGAAAATAGAAAGCTCCTTTGGTAAAGGAGTAAGCTTTGAAGATAGAGACGATGTAAGAATAGAAAAAGCACAAAGTAGAGGTGCTGGATCTGGCGGAGGAGATAGAAACAGAGGAAGAAACGACGACCGTAGAGGTGGTGGTGGAGATCGCCGAGGTGGTGGTGGAGGCTACAACCGTGGAGGCGGTGGAGATCGCAGAGGCGGCGGTGGCGGTGGAGATCGCAGAAGAAGTGACCGAAGCAGCGACCGAAGAGGTGGCGGTGGAAGACGCAGATAGTACGGCATTTTAGTGTGTCAAAATAAATTATTAAAAAAAGTTTAAAATACTTTCTAATAGTTCGGAATTGCCTTATAATTGCAGTCCGTTTTTAACCCGATAGTTTTCGGGTTATTTTCCTCCATAGCTCAGTTGGTTAGAGCAACGGACTGTTAATCCGTGTGTCCCAGGTTCGAGTCCTGGTGGGGGAGCATCATATAATGATAAAACGGTTATACTTTTATAGTGTAACCGTTTTTTTAATTAAAAGACTTCGTTCAAACACTCGCAAAACTAAACCTTAGATCTAAAACTCAAATTAATGCGACAGAACCTAACGACAACTCTATGTTTTCGTTTTGTTGAAACCAAATATAAAGTAATCAATCAACATAATGAAATATAGAGATTGTTGGCAAATCGTGACTTTATATTTTAGGTGTTTAGTCTTTCTTTTGCCTATCAGACAGCCACATCCTGTTTGTACTCCTCGTAAACTTCACGGAAAAGCTGTATGTCGCTTTCAAAAGTTTCCGGAAGTAATGGGCCGAATGAAAATCTGAAGAACCTACTATAAGGAGAAACGTAATCAGGATCCTTGGAGTGTGGTCTTCCCATATCACAATCTGAAGCGGACAGAATTGCGGCGGCGGTCGGCGGTACGCCGTATATAATATCCCATGTATACTGCCGTCCATCGATGGTGGATACGCGTAAAAAAGGATTTACATTCCCTAGACCCCAATGGTACCATAAGAAAAGGTCACCTAATGGTGACCTTTTCTTGGTTGCGGGAATAGGACTCGAACCTATGACCTTCGGGTTATGAGCCCGACGAGCTACCACTGCTCCATCCCGCAGTGCAAAGGTAACGCATTCTTATTATTAAGAAAACCTTAATGGTTATTTTTTTTATTAAAATATAGAGGAAGAAAAAAAGCCATTAGTGTCAAGACTAATGGCTTTTAGGTATAATTTGATTTCTACTTATTCAGCAGCTTCTTCACCAATAGCACTCGCTTTTAACCCTATTTTAAGTGCAGAATACTCTATTTTAAGAGTTGCAATTCTTGCATTATCTATTTTATTGATTGGCTCAAGAGCATTTTTTCTGTCGTTTAACTTACCCCAAAGTGCAGTGATAACTTGCACGTCACTTGCATTGTACTTGCTGAAGTTTTCACTTACAGTTCGAACAAACCCTTGGTAAGCAGCAAGGATATTGTCTTTAGTGATAGTAGAAAATTCAGTATCCGTTGCATCAATTGCTAAGGCACCATATGCTGCTGTAATGTTAGCTGATGTTGCCACATTTTCAGTTGTAGCATATTCTTCTGCTGAAAAATCCTCTTCGGTAGCTTCCATTACCTTTGCTGCGATTGCATCCCATCTTGTTGTAAATTCAGCTACATCTGCTCCTCCTTCTTCAGCTAGCTTAACGTTGCTGTCATAAGTACCGTTGATTGTTTCCCAGTCAGCAGCAGTCCATGACATGCCTTCTTCAGTAAGCATAGTGTCTTCTAGCATTTGTAATTGAGCACCTAGTGTATCGAGTGCAGTGTTTTCTGTGTTTCCTCCACCACAGGCTATTAGGCCTATGGTAAGTACTAAAATAGATGATTTTAAATGATTCATATTCATTGATTAACTTTATATAGTTTTTCTCTTTTAAGAAACCTGAATCTCTTATTGAAACTTGGTTCAAATCTAAGGAAATATTGAGATAAACAAGAAAAAGGGGTCTGTGTTTTGGTCGAATTGCATCCTAATTTTAGTGGCAACTAAATTATAACAAACATGGAACTTTCTTTATTCACTTGGAAGCTTCTTAATATTTTGGTTAGTGAAGCAACATTAGTACGAATAGATTACCTTTGCAGCAATGGAAAAACACTATGCAGGATATATTGGAATATTGGGTTACCCCAATGCAGGAAAGTCTTCCATTTCCAATGTACTCGTAGGGGAAAGAATTTCTATTATAAATAGAAAAGCCCAAACTACTAGGCACTCTATCTACGGTATGGTGAATGGGGACAATTACCAGATGGTATTTTGTGACACCCCCGGAATTTTAGAACCCAAGTACAAACTGCAAGAGTCCATGATGCACTTTGTGATGGATAGCTTGGACGAAAGCGACATTATCCTAGCGGTTTGGGATGTGAATTCGAAGGAGAGCAGAGATAACTTTGTGGAATTACTAAGTAAAAGTGCTTCAAAAAAGATTCTAGTATTGAATAAGGTAGATTTAGTGGACGAAACAGAGATTGGGAAAGAAATAGCTTTTTGGGAATCCTTAAATTATTTTGATAAGGTGCTACCGCTTTCCGCATTAAAGCGCAAGTACTTTGACATTCTATTAAATGAAATAAGAAACCATTTACCAGAGCATCCTCCATATTTCCCTAAGGATCAACTGACAGATAAGTCGGAAAGGTTTATAGTGTCGGAAATAATTAGAGAAAAAATTCTTGCAAATTACCACAAGGAGATTCCTTATTCGGCAGAAGTAAGAGTGCAAAGCTTCAAAGAGGAAAAGGCGATTATTAAAATAGAGGCAGATATTTTATTGGAAAGAGATTCCCAAAAAGGAATTGTGATAGGTAAAGGTGGAAGAGATTTAAAAAGATTAGGCACGCAGGCAAGACACAGCCTCGAAAAGTTCTTTGCTAAGCAGATCTATTTAAACTTAAGTATTAAAGTGAGAGAAAATTGGCGTAACGACGACAATTGGTTAAAGAAATTTGGATATAAAAGAGATTAATGGGAAAAGTAGTTGCAATCGTTGGAAGACCAAATGTTGGTAAATCCACACTATTTAATAGGTTAGTAGGCAATAGGAAAGCTATTGTTGATGACTCTAGTGGAGTGACTCGTGATAGGCACTATGGAGTTTGTGAATGGCTAGATAGAGAATTTAACGTTATCGATACTGGTGGGTTTGTTCCAGACTCTAAGGATGTCTTTGAAAAGGCAATTCGAGAGCAAGTGCACATAGCAATGGAAGAGGCAGATGCCATCTTTTTTGTGGTGGATGTAGCTACAGATGTTACGAGCTTAGACGAAGAATTTGCCAAGGTATTAAGAAGAACAAGTAAACCAGTTTTTCTTGTAGTGAATAAAACGGACAACTCCACCAGACTGCAGGAGTCTACAGTATTCTATTCTTTAGGTTATGAAACACTTTACCCAATTTCTGCAATGACAGGAAGTGGAACAGGTGAATTATTGGATGACTTAATAAAGGAATTAGGACCAGACGACAAGGATGAGGAGTCTTTGGATTTACCTAGAATCGCCGTAGTTGGACGACCAAATGTTGGTAAAAGCTCTTATGTTAATGCACTTTTAGGTGAGGTGAGAAACATTGTTACAAACATTGCTGGGACAACGAGAGATACTATACACAGTCATTATAAGGCATACGACAAGGAAATGCTTTTAGTGGATACCGCTGGAGTAAGAAAGAAAGCTAAGGTGCATGAGAACATTGAGTTTTATTCTGTGATGCGCTCCATTAAGGCAATTGAAAATTCGGATGTAGTAGTGTTGATGATAGATGCTACTTTGGGTTTAGAGACGCAGGACATGAATTTATTCTCTTTAGCACACAAAAACGGTAAAGGAGTGGTTGTTTTAGTAAACAAATGGGATTTAATGGAGAAAGATACTCATTCTACGAAGGATTATACAGAAAAAATAAAGGCAAAGCTTGCTCCTTTTGTGGATGTACCAATTTTATTTATTTCTTCTCTAACGAAGCAAAGAATTCACAAATCCATAGAAATCATCCTCCAGGTATTCGAAAATTTGAAGCGTAACGTGACTACTTCGGAGTTAAATGACTACTTATTAGCGGTAATTGCGCACACTACTCCACCCGCAAACAAGGGAAAATTCATTAAAATTAAGTATATAACTCAATTAAAAACACAAAAAGTAAGTTTCGTATTCTTCTGTAACTTACCACAATACATAAGAGATGCCTATAAAAGGTTCCTTGAAAATAAGATAAGAGAAAAATATAATTTTACAGGAGTTCCGATTACTATTTTTTTTAGAAAAAAATAATACTTTTGTAACCAATCAATTTATATTTAACAAAATGAAAAAAATCAATTTATTTATCATGGCGGTTGTTTGCACATTTGCATTTGCATGTGGTGGAAGCGCGCCTAAAGAAACTCCTACAGAGGAAACTACAACAGAAGAAGTAGAAGCAGATTTAGATGCAGCAGAAACTGCAACTGAAGAAGTTGTTGCTGAAGCTGTGGATTCTGCAGAAGCAGTAATCGAAGAAGTTGTTGAAGAAGGTATGGATGCAGCGAAAGAAGCAGCAGAATAATTCTTTAACGAATGACTAAGAAAAGTAACTATTTACTTTTAGTGGCTGCAACATTATGTTGCAGCCACTTTTTATTTAGGTGTAGCCCAAAATCTACAGAGGAAGAAAAAAAGGAATTAGAAGCTGTAGAAGATATGGTTACTAAAGACAGTCTTAAAATGGATTCTTTGAAAAAAGAATTGCTAAACAAATAAAGATGAAACTTGCATTAGTAGGAGCAACTGGTTTAGTAGGAACTAAAATGTTACAAATTTTAGAAGAAAGGAATTTCCCTATTACCGATTTGTATCCTGTTGCCTCAGAAAGATCCATAGGCAAGAAAATTTCTTATCAAGGAAAAGAATTTGAAGTGGTTTCCATGGCAACTGCCATAGAAAAAAAACCAGAGATAGCTATCTTTTCTGCTGGTGGAACTGTATCCATAGAATGGGCACCGAAATTCGCAGAAGTAGGTACTACGGTTATCGATAATTCTTCTGCATGGAGAATGAATCCCAACAACAAACTGATTGTCCCTGAAATTAACGCTTCGGAACTTACCAAGGAGGATAAAATCATTGCAAATCCCAATTGTAGTACTATTCAGCTGGTGATGGCATTAGCTCCACTACACAAAGAATTTAACATTAAGAGAGTGATTGTCTCTACTTACCAATCCATTACTGGTACAGGCCAAAAGGCGGTAGCACAAATGGAAAGCGAAAGAGAAAACAGGGAACCAGAGATGGTGTACCCGCATAAAATTGACAAAAATTGTCTTCCACATTGTGATGTATTTGAAGAAAATGGATACACAAAGGAAGAAATGAAATTGGTGAACGAACCTAGAAAGATTCTTTCTGCACCAAATATAAATATTACAGCAACTGCTGTGCGTGTTCCTGTTGTAGGAGGACACTCAGAAGCTGTAAATGTAGAGTTCGAAAAAGATTTCGACCTTGCATCGGTAAAGGTGATTTTAGAATCAACACTAGGGATTACTGTGGTAGATGACCCTTTAAATAATAAATACCCTATGCCAATAGATGCTCACGACAAAGACGATGTGTTTGTGGGAAGAATAAGAAGGGATGAATCTCAAAACAAAACACTAAACATGTGGGTTGTTTCAGATAACTTAAGAAAAGGTGCTGCAACAAATGCAGTACAAATAGCAGAATATTTGCTGCAAAACAATTTAACCCAAAAGCCATGAGTGAACAATTTCACAAGCTAAACATCAATAAAGTAGTAAAAGAAACAGAAGATGCTACTAGCATATACCTTGACATTCCTGAGGAGCTAAAAGAACAATATACCTATATTCCTGGACAGTACTTAACTTTTGAGGCAGAGATAAACGGAGAGAAAGTAAGAAGAGCTTATTCTTTATGCACGAGTCCATTTACAGATATTGTGCCAGCTATTACAGTTAAAAAGGTGCAGGATGGAAGAATGAGTAATTACCTGAACAATGAAATAAAGGCAAACGACTCATTGCAAGTTATGGTGCCCAATGGCAAGTTTGTATTAAACGTAGATAGCGCTGCCCAAAACCACTACGTTTTGTTTGGCGGAGGAAGCGGAATTACGCCTCTTATGTCTATTACCAAGTCTGTTTTAGAAAAGGAGCCTAATAGTAGAATTACATTAATTTATTGTAACCGTGACGAGAACGCAGTAATTTTTAAGAATGAATTTGTTCAATTGGAACAAGAGTATGCTGGAAGATTAACGATACACCACAGTTACGATACTGCACCTAGTGGTTGGGATGGACTTTCTGGATACTTAACAGAGAGCAAGGTTGCCGAAATTCTTTCTACTAGAATAGGTGGAGCGTTTTATCGCATGTGTCATTACTACATTTGTGGACCTACTCCTATGATGGATGTAGTAAAGAGCGGCTTAAAGTCCTCTGGTATAGCAGATTCAAACATTAATACAGAATACTTTACTGCACCTACTGCTTCCGAACCAAAAGAAGCCATGGAGGCCGATGAGGATTTCGAAGGAACGGCAACCATAAAAGTACAAGTTTATGGAGAGGATTCTGTGATTGAGTGCGATGAGCATAAGAACATATTGGATGCTGCTATTGATGCCGATTTAGACCCACCTTACTCTTGCACTGTAGGGGTTTGTACCACTTGTAGAGCAAAGGTAGTTAAGGGGAAGGTAGAGATGAAAGAAAGAGAAGGATTGAGCGATGCAGAAATCGAAGAAGGGTATGTTCTTACGTGTCAGAGTTTCCCAAAATCGAACGAGATCGAACTTATTTACGAGTAGAACAAGTTTTATCGTCTCTCCTTTTTCATTAAAATTTACTTGATTGAATTTCATATAATTTTTGTACTTTTGTTTCATGAAGAAATATTATATACTCGCAGGTCTTACTTTAACATTCGTAGTAGGTGGAATGTTAATGTCGTTTAAAACTGCAACAACTGCAACCTATGAATTTACATCTTTTACAGTAGTAGAGTCAATTGTTCCTAATGGTCTTGGTAGATCAAGAATGATCAGTGTAAACGAAACAAGAAATTACATGGATTACACAAAAACCATGACCGAAGAGGATAAAGGAAGAAACAAAGGAGATAGAGGCGAGATTAGAGTTTTTGGATACGACGAAACTAAATTGTTGAACTTTTACAACATTGGTGGTATAAGATTCCAAAACATTGCTGCAAACGATGCAATTATAAATTCAAAAGTAAACGCAATGCTTGCTGATGGATGGGAAATTGTAACAATTAACTCCGGTATTGAGAGTGACGCTGGAAAACAAGATGGAAAAGGAATTTACATTACTAGATTTTACTTCAAGAAAGCAAAATAAATAAGATTGATTAGATAAAAAGCGGCAATTTTAATTGCCGCTTTTTTTATGCTTTCTTTCCTAAGAATCCTTAATATTGCAAGACACATAAAATATTAAGTATATGTACGGAGGAATGAAAGAACATTTGGCTAAAGAGCTACAAGAAATAAAAGACAATGGGCTATACAAATCCGAAAGAATAATAGCTACACCACAGGATGCAGTCATTAAACTAAAGGACGGTAGTGAAGTAATTAACTTTTGTGCCAACAATTACCTAGGTCTTTCTTCTCATCCCAGAGTTATCGATGCAGCAAAAAGGGCATTGGATACACACGGATTTGGAATGTCTTCTGTAAGGTTTATTTGTGGAACACAGGACATTCACAAGGAGTTAGAAGCAAAAATTGCAGACTTTTACGAAACAGAAGATACCATTCTTTATGCTGCAGCATTTGATGCAAATGGTGGCGTTTTCGAACCACTTCTTACTAATGAGGATTGTATTATATCAGATTCTTTAAACCATGCTTCCATTATTGATGGAGTTCGGTTGTGTAAAGCAGCTAGATACCGCTATGCAAACAACAACATGGAGGAATTGGAAGAGAGGCTAAAAGAAGCGAGTGCCGCAAACCATAGATTCAAGATTATTGTTACAGATGGGGTATTCTCTATGGATGGTTATGTAGCTCAATTAGATAAAATTTGTGACCTAGCAGATAAATACGACGCTCTTGTGATGACCGACGAATGTCATGCCGCCGGGTTTATTGGAAAAACGGGTAGAGGTGTTCCAGAATATTGTGGCGTAATGGGAAGAGTGGATATCATCACTGGAACCTTAGGAAAAGCATTAGGTGGTGCCATGGGTGGATATACTACAGGTAAGAAAGAGATCATAGAAATGCTGAGACAAAGGTCAAGGCCTTATTTGTTCTCCAATTCATTGGCTCCAACCATAGTGGGTGCATCTATTGAAGTCTTTAATTTACTCAGTGAGAGCACGGAGTTAAGAGATACTCTTGAATCCAATGTAAAATACTTCAAAGAAGGCATGAGAAATGCTGGACTAGAATTTAAAGATGGAGAATCTGCCATTGTTCCAGTTATGTTATACGATGCAGCATTGTCTCAGAAAATGGCAAACATGTTGTTGGAGGAAGGGATTTATGTGATAGGGTTTTTCTTCCCAGTAGTTCCTAAAGAACAAGCAAGAATAAGAGTTCAATTATCAGCAGCACATACAAAAGAGCACTTAGATAAGGCAATAGCAGCATTTGCAAAGGTTGGTAAAGAATTAGGTGTGTGTTAAAAAAAATAGCACTTGGTATACTACTTGGATTATGTTGCTCCACTCAAGCACAGACTTATCTAGGTTTAAAGTTTGGAGGTGGAGTAGGTTGGTGGTTGCAAGAGAGTAATGCCCCCAATGTAAATGGAAGTGCTTGGGACAGATCGCATTTAAACTTTAGTGTTCCTTTGGAAGTCTCCATTGAGAAAAAACTGGGAAGGAGAGTAAGATTTGGTACTTACCTTTTTTATACATCGGTTAGAGATTATGAAATTGTAGGAAGTACAGACGTCTGGTATAATCAAAATCGTATCCCTATAGCAGAACAATGGTTTTCCATGCTAGGAGGAGGTTTGCAAGGAGAATATAACTTTATTAATACTGCCAGATTTGATTTATCTGGATCGGCTCAAATGGGTTTTTTCCATCTGAATACAACGCATCCAGACAAACTGGGTTTTGAGAAAAAATACACCTTTTCATTAGGGCCTAAACTAGTAATTAAGAGAAAGAATTTGGAATATGTTATTAATCCCACCTATTCCGAGTATGGGTTTAACAATACTTTACAGGAAAATGGGCGACACAAAATGTACTTTGTGAATTTTACATTGGGTGTAAACATCAAGATAAGCGACATTGAATAGATTGCTCTGTTCTATATTGGTTTCGTTGTCTGGTGTTTGTTTTGCTCAAACAGACTCTACCGACAAGGTGGATGCAAATTTTATATTTAATTATTACGAACAAGATGGGAATCATTCTGCTGTAACTGGAGGAAGAGGGACACAAGAGTTACAAGACATTGCAGGTAAATTGGTTGTAAAAGTTGACATGGATTCGGTGAACACCCTGTTTACCAGTTTATCTATAAATAAGTACAGTTCCGCTTCCACCGATAGGATAGACAGTAGACTCTCTTCTGCTTCGGCTCGAGATTACCATATGGAGTTAGGCATTGGTTTCGAAAAGAAAAAGAACGACAAGCTAAGTACTGGAGGATCGTTTTATGGAGCGGTAGAAAGTGATTATGTTTCTTTGGGTTTGGGATATTCACTCAAGCGTAAAGACGTCAAAAGAGGAACTTACACCCTAAAGATAAAAGGGTTCTACGATTCTTGGATTCTTATTTATCCAGAGGAAATAAGAAGAGAATACTTTAGGATGGCACCTACTGACAAACGCTATTCTATCAATTTTGCGCAGGGTTATTCCTGGAATGTCTCTAAAAAAATGAAAGCCAAACTGTCCTTGGATTTAACATGGCAGCATGGAATGCTAGCAACTCCTTTTCACCGAGTTTACTTTTTAGATACGGTTGCCGTTGGTATTGAACAATTACCAGAGAATAGGCTTAAAATACCGGTAGGTTTGGAGACAAATACTTACTTGTCTGATTTAGTGATTCTAAAATCGAAAGTAAGATTGTATGCAGATAACTTTGGGGTGAACGCTTTTACTGGAAACATTAGTCCAGTCTTATTGGTTTCAAAATCCATGTCTTTAGCACCATTTTATAGATACCATGTGCAGTCTGGTTCTAAGTATTTCAATACATTTGCAAAAAACGTATTTAACGACAGCTATTACACCAGTGATTACGATCTTTCTGGGTTTAGCAGTAATAGTTTTGGTGTAACACTAAAATATAATCCGGTTTACGGCGTTCTTGGAAAGAACAGAATGGGTTGGAAGAACATAGGTATAAGGTATTCTAATTATTCTAGGTCTGATGGACTGGCAGCCAATATTATTGGATTGAATTGTGGCTTCGTATGGTAAATATTAAATGTAAAAAAATGAAAAAGCGTAGAACAATACTTGCATTAGTTGTCCTAGTGTTTTTTATTGGCTGTGCCAATGTAAAACCCTACCAAAGGGCTTATCTCAACCACAGTGAAATGGAAACAGGGGACGATCTACTAGAGGGTTATGAAACAAATGCACAAAATTACCGTGAAGGCGCATCTGGAGGAAGTGGCGGTAAAACAGGCGGTGGATGCGGCTGCAATTAATTTTACTTTTTGTGTTTAGTAGCATCGGTTTTCTTTCTTATGGCCAAAAGAAAAAAAGAAAGGTGGATGTGAATTTTGCGTTAAACTATTACGAGCAAGATGGAGATAAATCTGTAGTAATGGGAGGTAAAGGAACGCAAAAATTAGACGATCTTTCTGTAAGGACGACTATTTTAGTTGACTTAGACTCTGCCAATACCCTTGCTCTTAAAATGGGATTAAGTAATTATTCTTCGGCATCTACAGATAGAATAGACAATATTTTGTCCTCCGCTTCTTCCAACGATACTAGAATTGATATGGAGTTGGGCTATACCAGAAAAATAAACGACTCTTTAAGTAGAGGCTTTACTTTGTTTGCTTCAAACGAATACGATGTGACTTCTTTTGGACTAGGAGTTAATCTAAAAAGAGCAAAAGTAAAACTTGGAACTTATGGAGTTTCCTTGAATGGAATAGTGGACGCTTGGCAAACGTATTACCCTTCTGAATTATTAGGGCAGACTTTTAAACCCGTTCCTTCGACCAATAGAACTACCATAGTACTAAAACAAACTTACAGCTGAAACATTAGTCGAAGAACAAATGCCAAATTGAACTTTGATTTTACTTTTCAAAATGGCTTGTTGAGCACTCCATTTCATAGAGTGTATTTTAACAACAACCCAAGTGTGGCAATTGAGTAGCTACCAGAACAGAGAATTAAGTTTTCTCTGGGGCTTCAATTGAATACATTTGCCAGGGATTATTTAATTCTTAAAACAAATACAAGGGTGTATACGGATGACTTTGGAGTAAATGCATTTACACTAGAGTTAAAACCTGTATTTCTGCTTTCTAACTCCTTTTCTGTCGCACCACTTTTTAGGTGCCACATTCAAAGTGCTTCGAAGTATTTCAATCCATATGCAGAAAATAACTTTAACGACAATTATTATACAAGCGACTACGATTTATCCGCATTGGATAGTAAAAAGTATGGTATTTCATTAAAATACCATCCGCTTTAAGGTGTTTTGGGTAAAAATAGACTGGGATGGAAGAATATTGCCATTCAATACTCCAATTACACAAGATCTGATGGGTTAATGGCAAATATCGTAGGGATTACTTCAAATTTCTCATTGAATTAATTCTTTTAAGTGATATTTTGATCTAAATGCTTTACTTGGTTTTTAATAGAGTTTAAGAAACAGTAACGGCAGAATTCATTTTATCCCTTACATCTACCATTCTTTTTAGGATAGAGTTGTCTTTTTCTACGGAAGTTCCTATTACGACAACATCGGCCCCAGCCAAATATACATTCTCTAAATCCTGGGGATTGTTGATTCCTCCACCTATAATAATAGGGATGTCTATTGCCTTGTTTACCTTTTGAATCATTTTGGTACTTACGTGTTTTAATGCACCACTACCGGCATCCATAAAGATTAATTTCATACCAAGTAATTCTCCTGCTATTGCGGTAGCCATGGCAATATCTGCTTTGTCCGCTGGGATAGGAAAAGTATTACTCATGTAAGTTACAGAAGTCGGTCTTCCTCCATCTATTAAAACATACCCTGTTGGAATTGTTTCCATCCCACTTCTTTTTATATAAGGTGCAGAGACCACATGTTTTCCTATGAGTAATTCAGGGTTTCTTCCCGAGATAAGTGACAGCAAAAGTAAAGCGTCTGCTTTTTTGGTCAGTTGTATCTCGCTGCCGGGAAATAGCACTACCGGAATGGATGAATTCTCCTTTATAATACGAGCGGCAGAATCCGCACTTCCTTCTGTTACAAGGCTTCCTCCTAATAATATTAAATCAATAGAATTCGTATTACACCCTTCTACCATCTTTAGGATTTCTTCATCCTTGCTATCGGGGTCTATTACCACCGCTAGCATCTTCTTTTTTGCACGAAACAAGCTGTAATATAATTGCTTATCCATTTCCTTCTTTGTATTCAATTATTGGTCCAAATAAATCTAAAAAAGACTTATTTTTTTGTTATCAACAAGCCCTTAAAACGTCCCTGTGGACTTTGTCATAAAATTGCAATTCAATTGTGGAAAACCATTTTCACATCACATTAAAATACAATGTTATTTTGTGTCAAAACTCCACTAGAATTTTTACTAGTTGATAATTGATGAGCAATATTAGGCAAAAAAAACCGTATTTTAAGAAGCGAGCATGAACAAGAAAGAAGAAAAAAAAGAACCAGCAATGAAAGGAATGAAGTTTCAAAGGTATTTTACAAAAGATGGGATGTCTCCTTTCGATTTGTACGAATACGAGATTCGTTCTTCTGTAATTAAAAACCCAGCAGGCGATGCTGTGTTTGAAATGAATAACGTAGAAGTGCCTAAAGAATGGTCACAAGTAGCTACGGATATTCTTGCTCAAAAATATTTTAGAAAAGCGGGTGTTCCTCAAGAAGATGGAACATTAGGCTCTGAGAATAGTATAAAACAAGTTGCACATAGATTGGCAAATTGTTGGAGAACATGGGGTGAAAAACATGGTTATTTTGCTTCTAAGGATGACGCTCAAGTTTTTTATGAAGAATTAGCATATAGTATTACAGGGCAATACGCTGCGCCCAATTCACCACAATGGTTTAATACAGGATTACACAACGAATATGCAATTACAGGTAAGCCTCAAGGACATTATTATGTAGATCCAGATACGGAAGAATTAAAGAGATCAACCTCTGCTTACGAAAGACCTCAACCACATGCTTGTTTTATTTTAAGTGTGGATGACGATTTAGTAAATGAAGGTGGAATCATGGACCTTTGGGTACGTGAAGCAAGAATATTTAAATATGGTTCTGGAGTAGGAACAAACTTTTCTAAAATAAGAGGATCAGGAGAGACTTTATCTGGAGGAGGTTCTTCTTCCGGTTTAATATCCTTTCTTAAAATTGGAGATAGAGCTGCTGGAGCAATTAAAAGTGGCGGAACAACAAGAAGAGCAGCCAAGATGGTTTGCTTGGATTTGGATCACCCAGAGGCTTTGGATTTTGTAAACTGGAAAAAGAACGAAGAACATAAAGTAGCTGCATTAATTGATGCAGGATACGACAATGGTTATGAAGGAGAAGCTTATGCTACTGTTTCAGGTCAAAATTCAAACAACTCCATTCGTATACCAAATTCTTTCTTTGAGAAATTGGAAAAAGGAGAAGATTGGGACTTTACTGCAAGAACAGATGGAAGAGTAATGAAAACTATGCCAGCTGCTGAAGTATGGGATCAAATATGTGATGCTGCTTGGGCATGTGCAGATCCTGGAGTGCAATACAACGATACAATCAACGAATGGCACACTTGTCCTGAAGGAGGACCTATCAATGCTTCGAACCCATGTTCTGAGTATATGTTCCTTGACAATACTGCTTGTAATTTAGCATCTTTAAACCTTAGAAAATTCTTTAATACGGAAACTCTAGAGTTCGATGTGAAAGCAATATCTTATGCATCTAGATTATGGACAACGGTTCTTGAAATATCAGTATTGATGGCTCAGTTCCCTTCTAAAGAGGTGGCTCAATTGTCTTACGATTATAGAACTTTAGGATTAGGCTATGCCAATTTAGGTTCTGTATTGATGGTGTCAGGTATTCCTTACGATAGCCCAAAGGCTTATGCTATTTGTGGTGCAATTACAGCAATACTAACAGGTACTGCTTATGCAACGAGTGCGGAAATGGCTGCGGTTAAAGGGCCCTTTAGACAATACGAAAAGAACAAGAAGCATATGTTGAGGGTTATGAGAAACCACAGATATGCTGCTTATAATACAACGCTTGCTTACGAAGGATTAAGTATCCCTGCAGTAGGAATTGATCCTAAAGAATGTCCTGAATCTTTATTAAAAGCAGCTTGTAACTCTTGGGATACAGCATTGCAATTAGGTGAGAAGTATGGTTATAGAAATGCACAGACTACAGTAATTGCTCCTACAGGAACAATTGGACTAGTTATGGATTGTGATACTACTGGTATTGAGCCAGACTTCGCTTTAGTAAAATATAAGAAATTATCTGGTGGTGGTTATTTTAAAATCATCAACCAAGCAATTCCACAATCTCTTAAAAACTTAAAGTATAAGAAAAACGAGATTGAAGAAATTGTAAACTATGCAAAAGGGCATGGTACATTTAAAGGAGCTCCTGGAATAAACCACGATACGCTTAAAGCAAAAGGTTTTACGAAAGTAGAGTTAGATAAAATTGAAGGAGCAGCAGCTGCAGCATTCGAAATAGGATTTGTGTTTAACCACTGGGCACTAGGTGAAGAATTCATGGCTAAGTTGAATATTCCTATTGATGTTTATGAAGCCCAGGGTTTTGATATGTTAAGTCATTTAGGATTTACTGCAAAGGAGATCAATGCTTGTAATGCATTTGTAACAGGTAAAATGACTATTGAAGGTGCACCGCACTTGAAAGAAGAGCATTACGAAATATTTGATTGTGCAAACAGATGTGGTGAAGATGGTAAAAGGTTCATCCATGCACATGCTCACATTAAGATGATGGCTGCAGCGCAACCATTTATTTCTGGAGCAATATCTAAAACAATCAACCTTCCTAACGAAGCGACTCAAGAAGAAATCGCATCTTGTTACGAACTAAGTTGGTCCTTAGGCCTTAAGGCAAATGCATTGTATAGAGATGGTTGTAAATTATCTCAACCATTGTCAAATAAGTCTGAGACTAAGAAAGAAGAGGCAGAAGGCGTATCGGATGAGATTGACGTAGTAGAAAATGCGGTAGGTGAGAAGGCAGAGTTTAGTATTGATGAGCTTACTCCAGACATGGTTCTTGAGGCAGCTGTAAACATCATAAACAAATCGAAAGACACTACATTTAAGCGTCAATTATCAAGAATTGTTGAACGTAAAAAACTACCTAATAAGAGACAAGGATTTACGCAAAAAGCAAAAGTGGGTGCACAAACTATTTTTGTAAGAACCGGTCAATATAGTGATGGTACTTTAGGGGAAATCTTCATTGACATGCACAAAGAAGGAGCATCCTTCAGATCTCTTATGAACTGTTTCTCTATTGCTATTTCTATAGGATTACAATACGGTGTTCCTTTAGAAGAATACGTAAACAAATTTGCCTTTACTAGATTCGAACCTAGTGGTATGGTAGATGGTCACCCTAACATTAAAAATGCTACTTCAATTGTAGATTACATCTTTAGATTATTAGGGTTTGAATACTTAAAGAGAGAAGACTTAGTACAAGTAAAACCTCAAAAAATTGTTCCAATTAAACCAATGAACGATGCTGTTGCTGCACCGATTGTGGAAGAATTGAAACCAGCACCAGTTTTGGAAAGCAATGGTAAAGTATTTAAAGGTTCTGAGCCTTTAGCAGACGGTTTACAAGAGCACATGAGAAGCATGCAAAGTGATTCTCCGGCTTGTGATAACTGTGGGCACATCACTGTAAGAAGCGGTACTTGTTACAAATGTTTAAACTGTGGTAACTCCTTAGGTTGTAGCTAAAATAAAAAGAAAACTTATATTTGAGGGGTATGCAATGCATACCCCTTTTTTATTACATGAAAAAAATTACCATCATAAACGGACCTAATTTAAATTTATTGGGAACAAGAGAAACGGCGATTTATGGAGACATGGATTGGGACACCTACTACAAAAGTTTGCAAGAGGAATTTAATGGAAAAGTGCAGCTCAATTCTTTCCAGAGTAATAGTGAAGGGGAGTTGGTAAATGCCCTTCAGAAGTTTGGGAAAGAATGCGATGGGATAGTATTGAACCCTGGAGGATTTACACATACTTCTGTGGCTATTGCAGATGCCGTTAAAGCGATTCAAGCAGATGTTATATGTGTTCATATCAGTTTGGTGCACAAGCGGGAAAAGGAGCGTAAAAATGACCTTATTCAGGCTTATGCCAATGGGTATTTAAGCGGACTCGGAATGGATGGGTATAAATTGGCTGTGGAGTGTTTGTTGTGATTTTAGTTTTTTCATTTTCTTGCTCCTTCCCTTAAGCCCGCATCGCAATGTCACCATCGAACCGTCATTTTGAGGGAGCAGAGTAATGGATTGAGCTAATAAGCTCCTCCGAAACATCGATTTTTGGAGTATTTTATCTAAAATAAGCGAAAGAAAAGAATCGAAATCACTTCTTCTCATAAAGCCTTACAATGGCATAGTCCACCTTGAACTCTTTAAGAAACAAATAGTCTTTAATAAAATGATCTTCCTCAATAAGTTCACCTGGGTTGCTCAAGGCGATATAATCGGTTGTGATGGGCTTGTCTTTGTAAATTTCGTGGTAAATATTATATGGTAAATCAAATCCAATATTCTTATTCCAAAAGTTCATACTCATTGGCCAATTGTAACCAATGTTCTTATCTAATGGGATGGAAACCATGATGTAATCAAAAGCTCGTTGTTGCGCTTTAATGTGCGCTACATAAGCCATATCGCTATCTACAAATTTCTCTTTGTTGTCCAAGTTTTGAATTCCAATAATAATTAAAAGTATCGAAAAGCTTAGTTTCGTTAAACGAGGGAGTTTAGAAATAAAAATGACTGCTAGTAGCAATAAGGGAAGTAGAAAAAACTGAGAATACCTTGCTAAGTAAAAGTTTATAATGGTAAATAGAAAACCTCCAACAAACAAAAAAGCAACAAGTACAAAAAGCTTCTTTTCTTTGATGTTATAAGGAACTATTTTGTCTCTAAAAAAGTAAATAAAGAGGGTAATTAAAATACCATAGGTAAAGAAAGACCTTCCTTGACTGTGGAAGATAAATTCATACAATTCACTTTTTTTAACAAGGATATATTTCCAGTGAAAATCAATTAGGCTTTCGTGCAAGGGGTATAAATAGTATCCATTCTGCATCTTCTGAATTACCAAAAATATTCCAAATACAGCAACCGGAATAAGTAAAAGAGCCAGGGATTGTTTCCACTTTCTGGTTACTAAAACATGACTGATTCCAAAAGCGATAGGTAAAACTAGCCCGGATTCTTTTGTAAGAACAGCTAAGCATAAAAATAGGATGCATAGGGAATACTTCTCTTTTAAGTAATAGTATATGGAAGCGATTGTTATGGAAGCCAGGAGTAATTCTGGCAAGATCATAAGGGATTGCGATACAAATATTGGTTGTACCAATATTATAAGTGTAAATAGAAAAGCCCAAAAATCAGTGGTAAACAATCGAATGGTTTTATAAGAAAAAACTATTCCAACGAAGTAAAATAAAATACTAGTAAACTTTGCTACCCATAAGTGAGTGCCGAAGATTTTAAAAAACAAAGAATAAAGGAAGGTAGCTAGTAGAGGATGGCCACGACTTATGTTGTCAGGTACACTTGCTGGCAAAATACTCAGGTTGTGCTCTGCCATAAATAGTGCAGACTGACTGTAAACTCCTAATTCATCCCAAAAAAAGGGAAGATGAAATATACCATAGATATTATGTAAAACTAGATACAGTAAACAAAAACAAAATACCAAAAGTGCAAAGTAAAGCGTGTCACTAGATTTGAGTTGATTTGATATTTTACTTAGGACCATAAGGATTTATGGAACCAAATGTAAGAATTATATTTTTAAGGAGTAAATATAATTAACTGTGAAATTAAATAAAAAGAGGCTACCAATTCCTGGTAGCCTCTTTAAGAAAAAAATAATTTTAACGATACTTTATCTTTAATTAGTCATTAATGACCGATCGTTCTTAGTCAATAATGTTCACTTTCTTAGTAGAGATAGTTTGTCCTGAAGTAATTCTCACCAAGTATAATCCACTTGCTAAATCATTTACATCAATTACAACTTTACCATCTACAATGTTCTTAGAATCT